>OAWB01000158.1_pt1 | contig 67763 bp, 65 predicted proteins | sample 1550621 | NCBI WGS metagenome assembly OAWB01 (sample SAMEA2580107, study PRJEB22360) | human gut metagenome | biome: human gut; feature: human-associated habitat; material: faeces | place: Denmark | collected 2008/2010
CTGCCGCTGTCTTTTTTACGTTTTCTGTGCTAAAATCATTTCCAAGCAACTCTAAAAAAACTTCAGACATATATTTCATATTTGCTCCTTTTATCATCTAAAAAGTAACACAGCTCATACTCTTAGATTATAGCAAAATACTGAAAAAGTCTATTCTTTTCGACAGACATAAAAGGAAGGAATCCGTCTCTATTCGACAGATTCTCCCTTCATGCTTTTATTGAAAGTGTCCAACAAATCTGATAAAATCCGTTTTTGTTTCGGTATCAGATTCTCCACCTTCAGGAGAAGTTTGCTTTCGCTTTCAATAATTTCCGGATCAAACTGATCTTTCAAAATTTCGTTTGGTGCCGTTTTCAACGCCCGGCATATTTTGACGAACAAAGGCAGACTTGGCAGCCTGATCCCTGATTCTATCTGCCTGATGTGCCCTGCATTGACATCACAAATTTCTGAAAGAGCTTCGGAAGTCAGCCCTCTCTCCTTCCGAATCTGGTTGATCCTCTTACCCAACAATCTGCGTTCCATATGTATGGCTCCAATCGGTCTTATTTTCTCTCTCTCATATCCTTTCACAGCCTGATCACACTAGTTTTTAATACATGCATTTCATTATATACAAAAGGGTTCCTGTTCCACTAGATGCCGAAATGTATGTTCATGTACCTTTTAGCATACACAGCAGGCGGAGAGGTTCATACTTCCTCTCATTATGTCGAATTTTGTCGCGCATAATTCTGCCTCCAATCAACCATACTAAACATAATTATGGAAGAAAGGAGCAGAATATGAAAAAGAGAATTAATTTTTGGGTTATTGGAATAGCAGTCTTTGCTGTTATCATTGCAGCATGGGCCATAGCCTTCAATTTTAAAAACTCGAAGAATGCTTCCGTTGAGAGTCTCTCGTTATATAGGAAAGACCAGGATACTATTATGGAAAAAATGATGAAGGATATGTTAGATATACCTGTATCAGAAAATGAGGCTGTTGATTTTCTAGAAGGAATGATCCCCCACCACGAATCTGCAGTCGCCATGGCTGAAAGCTATCTCAAACATGGCGGGGACCAAAAAACATTAAAGCCGCTTGCGGAGGATATCATCACAGTACAGAAGGATGAGATCAAACAGATGCAGACTCTGATCCAAAAACTGGACAGCAGCAAGAACCACTCAAGAAGCAGGTCATCCTCTTATATGAAGGAGTACCGGCAGATGTTTCACCAATCCCATTCCGGTCATACCTCATCCGCAGACGCCTCATCCATTGATGAAGCCTTTGCAGAAGGTATGATCGAACACCATCAGATGGCGGTAGATATGTCAGAACTGATCCTTAAATATACAAAACAAAAGGATGTCACCAAACTGGCCAAGAATATCATAAAAACACAACAGGCAGAGATTCGTAAGATGAACGTGGTTTTAAAAGAAAGGAACCATTCTCATCACTGAGATCCGCCTTTCTTCATGGCGGCAGTTATTTCGGAAAACTTTCCGATGATATCGTCATAATTGTCTCTTTTGTGAGGCACCATGCAATGGCTGCAGTCTTTTATACCGTTTTGATATCTAAAATTGCCGCCACAGTCTTTTCCAAGCATATAAAGCGGGCAATAACAAAACAGACAGTTAAAATTGTCAGGGTCGTCCGTTTCGTGACAAGGGAAAAACTCACAATCCCTATGGCTAAAAAACTGATAGTTCTTTGATTTTTTAGCCATGTCTCCCTCCCTTCTGCTGCTTGATCACAAGGCGGACCAGACTTTCGATGTCTGCCTTGTCAGCTACATACACATCCATACCAAGAGATCTTGCCGCTTTGGCTGTCTGCTCCCCGATACAGGCCGCTTTCAAGCCTTTGATACCGGTGTCCGGCAGAGCTTTGGCAAAGCCGCGCACAGTAGAGGCACTGGTAAAGACAGCCCAGCTGATCTCTCCGTTCTCGATCATTTCTTTTACAGGAACCAACTGCCATCTTTCATGGCAGGGGGCATGAAACCCCCCACCAACCCCACTCACAGAATTGAGAACCGCCACATCATCCACTCTGATATCCGGTTTGCCCTCAAGAATCCGGATCAGTTCCTGGTTTCCTAAAGCCGCGCGCGGGATCAGGATATGTTCCCCTCCGGACAGAACGTCAAAAAGCGCCCTGCCTAGGGAAACTCCGTCGTAGATCTCCGGCATCAAGTCACAAAATAGTCCTCTTTCTTCTAACGCACGATTTGTCCCCGCTCCGATGGCAGCAATCTTACAGCCGCCAAGAATACGGATATCTCTCTTTTGTTTTCTCAATTCTTCAAAGAAAATCCTGACTCCACCTGGGCTTGTAAAAACGATCCAATCATAAGAGCTTATTTTGTCCAGTGCTGAAGAGAGCATGCTTTGATCTTCTTTTGGCTTAATCAATATTGAGGGCATTTCAAGTACTTCCGCCCCCTTTTCCCGAAACATGGCCGCAGTCCTTGAAATGAGATCCCTTGGACGGGTCAAAAGAATACGGCACCCTGCCAGGGGAAGGTCCTCATACCAGGCAAACTCTTCTGAAAGCTTACAGACCTCTCCCACTACAATGACCGCAGGGGTTTCGATCCTGCTTCGGCGCACGGCATCCTCCAATCCAGAAAGAGTTGACAAAACTCTTTTCTGCCCTGCTGTCGTTCCCTTTGAGAGCACTGCTGCCGGCATCTCAGAATTCATCCCAGCTTTTGTGAGGGACTTTATAATATCCGGAAGGGATGAGATTCCCATTAGAAATACCAGGGTTCCTTTTGTCCTCACGAGCGCTTCAAAATCAATATCATATTCGGCGCCGGCCTTTTTATGCCCCGTAATGATATGTAAGGAAGAGCTTATGTCCCGGTGGGTTACCGGGATTCCATTGTATTCCGGCACCGCAACGGGAGATGTGATCCCTGGAATGACCTCAAACGGAATGTTATGCTGTCTCAGCAGTTCCAATTCCTCTCCTCCCCTGCCAAACATAAAGGGATCTCCCCCTTTCAACCGAACCACATAATTTCCTTTTTTCGCCTCAGAAAGCAGTATCTGATTGATTTCTTCCTGTGTCATTGTATGGCATCCAGCACGTTTCCCTACATAAATATATTTTGCCTGTCTGGGAAGCGATGACAATACTTCGGGGCCCACCAGGCTGTCATAGACGATCACGTCCGCTGTTTTTAATACTTCCGCTGCCTTTATAGTCAACAAACCAACTGCTCCCGGTCCTGCACCGGCAAGCCATACTTTTCCTGTCTTCATCATTACCCTCCTTTTATTTTCCATCATAGCATATTGACAAGGTTCTAACAACTCGATAAAATGGGAGAAATTGAATGTTTACAGGTGCCTTTCTTTTGGAAGGAGAATAGGAAAGCGGGTGAGAATCCCGCACGGTCCCGCCGCTGTATAGGAAGAGCTGCATTTCAATCATGTCACTGGGAAACCGGGAAGGCGAAATGCCGCAGTGAGGCCTGAGTCAGAAGACCTGCCGTAAGCATGCGATTTACACTGAAGCTGCGAAAGACAGCCAGTGTAGAATATTACCGTCGGAGGATTCGCACCCTCCTGCGCTTATATTCGGTGCGTCAGTTTTTACTGGCGTTTTTAGCGGTGTATGTTTCCGCTGAAACACATTTGTGAATCGAAAGGAGCAAACATGAAAAACTCACAAAAGATCCTTGTAACCGCTGCATTGGCGGCAGCTGTTATCTTCGGCTTCGGCCCCACAGCAAACGCCATGCACATCATGGAGGGATACCTTCCTCCCAAATTCTGTATTGCCTGGGGAGCATTAAGCCTGCCGTTTTTAGCCGCAGGATTTCTCTCCATCAAGAAAACGGTCCGTAAAGACCGGCGGCTGATGACCATATTGGCTATGTCAGGGGCATTCATCTTCGTCATTTCTTCGTTAAAGATTCCTTCCGTCACAGGCAGTTGTTCCCATATGACCGGTACCGGTCTTGGAGCCATTTTATTCGGGCCTGCCGCTGTCAGCATCTTGGGTATCATCGTACTGATCTTCCAGGCAGTTCTTCTGGCCCACGGCGGATTGACGACCCTTGGCGCCAATACCTTTTCCATGGCCATCGCAGGCCCGTTCTTATCCTTCGGCATCTATAAGCTCTGTAAAAAATTCGGACTGAACCGACGGGTCAGTGTCTTTTTCGCCGCTATGCTGGGAGATATTTTTACATACTGCATAACGAGTATTCAGCTGGCTTTGGCATATCCGTCAGAACAGGGCGGATTTATGGCTTCTGCGCTGAAATTTCTCGGGGTATTTGCTCCGACTCAGCTCCCCCTTGCCATTGTGGAAGGGATTCTGACTGTCGTGATCATCATTGCGCTGGAATCCTACGCACGCCCCGAGCTTAAACTCCTCAACTTCATCAAGGAGGGACAAGCATATGAAAAGTGATAAGAAAAAAGTCATCCTCCTGCTTGCGCTGGCTGCGTTCATCGCCGTGGTCCCTCTGTTTGCCTTAAAGGGAGCTGAATTCGGCGGCTCTGACGATGCCGGAAGTGTCATGATATCAAAGATCGAAGGGAAAGAATATCAGCCTTGGTTCACTCCTGTACTGGAAACCTTTATCGACGGTGAACTTCCAGGCGAAGTGGAAAGCCTCCTGTTCTGTGTACAGACTGGGATCGGGGTTGGGATCATCGCCTATAACTTGGGACGTTTAAGGGAACGCAAACGCCTTCTCTCCGGAACTGGGGCAGCAGAAAATGCTGATTGACAAGTACTGCTACCGGTCCAGGTTGAGAAAAGTAAATGTCATGGAAAAATTCTGTTTTTCCATGACAACACTTCTACTCTGTATCCTCAGCAGGTCCCTGGCAGCCTCTGTCCTGGTCCTTTTTAGCTGCGGATGGCTGACCGTAAAAAAGGGCGGTATCCCGCTGCGCCAGTATGGAAAGCTTTTGCGGGTCCCTGCGGCTTTCCTACTCCTGAGCACACTGGCAATCCTCGTCAATATCTCTAAAACCCCTTTGGATGCTTATGCAGTTCCGGCAGGTTCCTACTATATAACTGGGAGCACCAGTTCTCTGATCTTTGGTTTCAGGCTGATTCTCTCTGCCCTTTCCGCAGTATCCTGCCTGTATTTTTTATCCCTCAGCACTCCGGTCACTGACCTGGTAAACATTCTTAAAAAACTTCACTGTCCGTCCCTGTTCATAGAACTGTTTCTGCTCATTTACCGGTTTATCTTTATCCTGATGTCGGAGGCTTCTGCCATCAGAACCTCCCAGGAAGCAAGGCTTTCCAACCGGAACTTTAAGACAGCCCTCCATTCCTTCGGGGGCATGGCCTCGGCCCTGTTGATCCGGGCTATGAAGCGTTCAGCCAGATTATACGATGCCATGGAATCCAGATGCTATGATGGGACCATACGGGTTCTTCTGGAGGAATACCCGCCGAAAAAGAAAGAGATCATTTATATTGTCATATTTGAACTTGTTCTACTGTTTCTCATAATAGGAAGGAAAATATACGGATGAAAAAAGAATCTATCATAAAAGCACAAAATCTGTGTTACACCTATGAAGGAGAGGAGCAGCCGGCTCTAAACGGACTTTCTCTGGAAATAAAGCAGGGGAAAAAGATTGCGGTCATGGGCGCCAACGGATCCGGCAAATCAACTTTTTTTCTCTGCCTCAACGGAATCTTAAGGCCACAGAAAGGTACGCTGTCTTTTTGCGGCACCCCATATTCCTATGACAAAAAGAGCCTGCTGGCTCTGAGAAGCCGGGTCGGCATCGTATTTCAGGATCCCGATAACCAGCTGTTTTCAGCCAGTGTCCGCCAGGAAATCTCCTTTGGCATCTTAAATCTCGGGGCTGACAATGAGACGGCTTTAAGAGAAACAGAAACGATCATGGAGGAGCTGGATATTACAGAGTTTCAAGACCGGCCCACCCACGCCTTGAGCGGGGGACAGAAAAAACAGGTTGCCATCGCTGATATCCTTGTGATGCATCCTGACATCGTGATCCTGGATGAACCTGCAGCGGCCCTGGATCCCAAACATACTTCCCTTGTGAACAAGATCATCGACCGGATGACAGACGCTGGAATCACTGTCCTTTTGTCAACCCATGACTCCGACTATGCCTTCTCATGGGCCGATGAAGTGATTCTGTTTCACCAGGGCCGGGTTCTCATATCCGGAGCCCCTGAGGAAGTGTTCGCTGACCACACAGCCCTTAAGGCTGCAAATCTCTTCCAGCCGGCTGTACTTGCCATGTTCGAAAGCCTGTGCCGGAAGGAAATCATAAGCGCCAAAACTCCGGTTCCCAGAAATCTTTCAGAACTGGAACATATCATCGAAGGAATTCAGAGAGTTCCCGTCTACGGAGGAAAAACAATGCATCATATCAAAAAGAAAGCGATCTTAGCTGTCAGTTTCGGTACGAGCTATGAAGATACAAGAAAAAAGACTATTGAGGCGATTGAACAGACACTGGAAACACACTTTCCGGAACATAAGATTTACCGGGCGTGGACCAGCCGCATGATCATCGAAAAGATCAGAAAGAGGGACGGCCTGCATATTGATACCGTTTCCGAAGCTATGGAGCGGATGAAAGCAGATGGCATCACCGACGTGGTCATCCAGCCCACCCATGTAATAAACGGAGTGGAGAACGACCAGATGAAAGAGGATGCCGAATCCCATAGAGATTCTTTCCATTCCATCTCATTTGGAGCACCTCTTCTTACATCTGAGTCAGACAATGAGACCATGGTGAAGGCTGTGGCATCTGAGTTTTCCTGGATGTCTGACCGGGATGCTCTGGTGCTCATGGGGCACGGGACCACCCACTATGCCAACACGGTCTATGCAGCTTTAGATTACCGATTCAAAGATATGGGATATAAAAACATTTTCCTGGGCACCGTGGAAGCCTTCCCCAGCATGCAGTCCCTTATGCGGATGGTAAAAGAATTCCAGCCGGAAAGAGTGATCCTTGCACCTTTTATGATTGTGGCCGGTGACCATGCCAGACACGATATGGCCGGAGATGACCCGGATTCCTGGTATAGCCAGTTTCTGTCCGAGGGCCTAAAGACAGAGTGCGTCATGAAAGGCCTCGGGGAATATCCCGGCGTCAGAGAACTGTTTGTAACCCACGCAGAGGAAGCGGTTCTTTAGCACCAACGTATCCGGACCGGATCATCTGCCGGGATCAAAATTTCTACATCCAGCGGAAGTTTGATTTGATAGTACTTAGTGCGACAGCACTTTCTGATCTATACGGATCCGTCATTCTTTTAACTTCAACGCCTCTGCCATAGAAATGCCAGGTATTTTTCTCGATACCACACGGCTTATGAGCCAAGATAAAACTAGGGTTCCGACAGCACTAAGCAGCCAGGAACTCCACCGGATATAAACCGGGATATCCATGGATTCCTGGACTGTGGAGAGCATATAACAGAGCAGTCCATATCCCGCCGGCAGCCCCAGAAGAATCCCGGCCGCACAAATCCATACATTTTGCTGAACCATGATGGTCCGGATCTGGCTGTCCTGAAATCCAAGGACCTTTAGAGTGGCAAACTCACGGTATCTTTCCAGATAAGAGAGAACACCCAGATTGTACAGCATGACACTGCCGAGAAGCACGGCGCCAAACACCAGGATGCCGATCATCATCACCATACCCGCCATCAGGTCATCCATACTTTTTGTCAGATCCTTCTGCTGGGAAACTGTACATTGCTTTTTATATTTTCCGAATCCGTTCTCCGATATTTTCCCAATGACTGCCGTGGGTCTAAAAGCCATACCGCTTTTCTGGAAATCAGATCTCATCACCGTGATCCCCTGGGTGGATGGTGTCCGTATAACTGCCCGTACTTTGGAGCGGATCTCTTTTTTCTCTCCGGATACCTTCCACACAACGGTATCCCCTTTTTTGATTTTCAATTGATCTGCGGTCTTTTTTGACACAGCGATCCCATCCCTGATCTCTGTAAACTGGTCAAGCTTCACTGCCAGTCGGAGATACTTGGCTGACTCCTGGACGGTTAAACTCACCTCCTCCTGTTTTCCATTTTTTTTAATAGAGGCAGTCCCCTCCATTAGATATTCTCCGTCCGTCTTTTGCAACAGATCCTTCTTCCCCTTTTTGTCCGGCAGATCTGTGATCTTACACTGGTAGGACTGCTGTCTGTGAAAGGTCCAGTCTGAAAGATTTGTAAAGGTATCATACAGAGAAAAGGCACAGAACAACAGAGCCGTACATCCAAGGATGCCGCATAAAGTCATAAAACCCCTGAGACGGTTCCTGCTGATATCCCTCAAATTCCACCGGCTGGAGAAAGACAGCTTTTGGGGAAGCCTCATGGAATTCTTCCTGCTCTTAGACGGTACCTCCCCTCCAAGACTTTCCGCCGCTGTTCCCCTTAAATAATTCTGGCAGACAAACAAGCTGATGCCCAGACAGAGAAAAATACATCCCACAGGCAGCACCGCAAATGATGCCGGAAGACTTCCCTCCCAGCGGGGCAGTACATACATCTCTTTTAAAAACCGGTAGATTAGCTCTGGAAGTATCCTGTATCCTAAAATATAGCCCAGTCCAACACCGGCAGCACAGATCAGCAGGCTGTGGGTCAGATAATGGAGTGTAAGCTTTTTCTTTGAAAATCCAAGCGCTTTCAAAATCCCAATCTGTGTTCTCTGATTTTTCAGCATTCTGTGCATGGTAGTCACCGTGATCATAAAGGCCATGAAAAGAAAGGCTCCGGAAAAAATATCTCCGATGGACTGGTGCTGTCTGATCTCATCAGTGATCATGGACACCGCTGGATGATCTTTTTCCAGCACTTCCGTCATTCCATCAGCTCCAAGGATCTTTCCGGCCAGCTTCTGCCCTTTATAAGGTTTGTTTGCTTTCAGTGCGACCTGATTATAAGGAAGCTGTCCGGACACAGGAAACAGCTTTGGGCTGATCCATGCAAATCCGCTGTTTTTGTGGTCGGGTGCCATGGTGCCCTTTCCTGCGCTGTAGATATATTCCGGGCTTAAAACCAGTCCAAGAATCCTTCCGGACACCTTTCGATTTCCCTGGACCACGGTCATCATATCACCTGTTTTATAGCCGTTTTCTCTGGCAAACAATTCATCCAGCCAGATTCCCTTTTTCGAGCTGTTAAACGCTTCCCCAGATTTTATATAAAGCCTGGATACCATATTTGTCTGCGCAAAATAGCAGTCTATGGATGTTTTATCCTTTCCTTCAAGATTCATCGGGAGAAACAGACGGCCTTCTGCTTTTTCCACCCGCTTATCGCTTTTGAGCTTCTCTAACTCTGCTTTGGAGAAGGCTTTTTTGTAAGCCCACTGGTCCGCCAGCTCCTGCCGGTCTATGTAAGACTTCCAGCTGGTCTTAAGGCCGTTCCACTCTCCTGTGATGCCGGAAAATAGAAAACAGCCAAAAAACATCATGAGAAAAATAGCCAGAAACTGCACTCTATTCTTTCTGATATCACGAAATGTCTTTTTGATCAAAAGCATTACCACTCCACCTCACTTATCTTAAGAGGAGACGGATTTATCCTTATGTCTGTGATTTCTCCGTTTTTAACGTATATGACTTTATCTGCCGCCTGTGCTATGCCGGCATTATGAGTGACGATCAGTGTTGTTTTCTTATCTTCCCTGCAGAGCCTCCACAGCTGCTCCAGCACCAGGCAGCCTGTCTCACTGTCCAGAGCCCCGGTGGGTTCATCACACAGAAGAATCTCCGGATTCTTGGCAATCGCCCTGGCGATGGAAACCCTCTGCTGCTCTCCCCCTGACAGCTGGTCAGGAAATTTATGTTCATGGCCCCGAAGTCCCACTCGATCTAATGCTTCTTTTGCAGGGATAGAGCCCTTTTTCAGTTCTCCCATTAAAGCTACATTTTCGCTGACCGTCAGAGTGGGGATCAGATTATAGAACTGAAAAACAAACCCGACCTTTTCTGCCCGGTACCGGGACAGCTCCCTCTCTCCCAGACCGGTGATATCCTGCCCTGAAACTATGACAGTCCCTCCGTCTGCCGTGTCAATCCCACCAAGAATGTTTAAGATGGTTGACTTTCCCGCTCCGCTGGGCCCCAGAATCACTGTGAACTCTCCCTGACGGACGGAAAAAGAGACATCTTTTAATGCATAAGTCTCCCTGGTTCCTGTATGATAGATCTTATTCACATGGCCAAATTCCAATTGTTTCATGGCTTATCCTCCTGATTAACGACTAATCCCGCGCAGAGCATACGGAAAACTTTGATGAATTCTTTCTGGGCCTCTATGGAATCCTGGTGCTGCAAAAGTACATGCCGGATGCAGGCAATAAACATTTCCGTGATAATATCCACATACGGGGAATCGCTGTCATCAAGTCCCAGATGCCATGCCATATGTTCCTTAAACTGCCCGATAAAGTGTTCTTTGACTTTTGAAAAACGTGTTGTTTTCAGGTCAAACAAGATGAGAAGCCGTTTGTCCATTATATACTGAAGCTCCGTCTCTTCCATTACTTTAACGACGTCCTCCATCTGCGAAAATGCCTCTTCGATCTCCTCCAAGGTGTAAACCCGCTGTTCTCTTTCAAAATGCTGCTTCACAAGCTTATGCAGCCCTTTTATAGGCTCCTTCAGCATTTCTTCCAGGATGGCCTCCTTGCTGTCATAATAATGATAAATATTGCCGATGGTTGTATTTGCTTTCTTTGCGATCACTCTCATGGAGGCCCCTTCGTAGCCATGGATCAGAAATTCTTCCTGTGCCGCCTCTAAGATTGTTTCTCTGATTTCTTCTTTTTTTATCTGCATCATTCTACCTCCCAGGTCCATCATATCCAGTTTCCCTGTTCCTTACAACTCGATCGTGCTTATAAAAATCAAAACTTATCAAGTGATCATTATTGACGTATAATCATAATGGAATAAAAAAGGAGGAACCAATATGTCAGATATGATAGAAAAAAGGCGGAGCATCCGGAAATATCGGCCTGCCACCGTGCCAAAACATATGATTCAACAAGTGATACAGGCCGGAATCCTTGCCCCGTCGTCAAAAAACAGACAGCCATGGAAGTTTACCGTAGTCTATGGGGCTGCAAAAACGGATATGCTGGCGCAAATGAGCCTGGGACTTTCCAGGGAAGCTGCCGACCCGATGCTCCCCAACAGCAGGAAGCATCTGGACGGAGCCATACACACGCTGCACATTATGGAACAGGCACCTGTGATCATCTTTATCACAAACAGCCTCGGTCTTGATCTGTCAAAGCCGCTATCCGCGGAGGACCGGATCTATGAAATATGCAATGCACAGTCCATCGGCGCGGCAATCCAGAATATGACCCTGGCTGCCACCGGACTGGGACTTGGAAGCCTGTGGATCTGTGATATTTTCTTTGCCTATGAAGAGCTGTCCAATTGGCTTTGTACAGATAAAAACGGCCAGCTGTACGCCGCATTGGCCCTCGGATATGCAGATGAGGCCCCAGATGCCCGGTCCAGAAACCCTATGGATGAGATCACAGAGTGGAGAGAAACATAAAAGAGCAAGATATATGAAAAAATATCTGCCTGGTATAGATATAATCGTGTTTTGAAAGGAGGATTCAATATGTCAAACAATAAACTTGAAAATATCAAATCAGTCATTGATTACATAGAAGATCATTTGACTGAAAAATTGGATCTGGACACGGTGGCAAAGGCGGTTCATTATTCAAAATACCATCTTCACCGTATGTTTACAAACACGGTTGGGCTTACCATCCATGATTATCTTCAGAGACGAAGGCTTACGGAGGCCGCAAAACTGTTGGTCTTTTCTGATCAGCCTATCCTTGACATCGCACTGCTTGCAGGATATGAAAGCCAGCAGGCATTCACCGACGCTTTTGTCGCCATGTACAAAATGTCGCCCCGGAGATTCAGAGAAAATGAGAGATTTTATCCTCTGTCACTGCGATTTGAATTTGAAGGGAGTCTGTCCATGCCGAAACATGAAAATAAGCCCCACTGGGATATTTCTTTTGCCTCAGAAGAAGACATTCCGTGCTGGATGGATCTGGTCCGTCTTGTGATCGACGGTTTTCCTCATCTACACGAAGAGGAATATCTGGATGTATTACAATCCCGCATCTGCTCCGGGGAAGCACTGATTCTTAAGGACGGCGCTGCGGCAGCCGGCATTCTGCTGTTTTCTCATGAAAACGGAAGTATTGATTTTATGGGCTGCCATCCCCTCTACCGGAATATGGGCATTCCCAGAGCACTCCTTTCTAAAGTCATGGGGGAACTGGTAAAAGAGAAAGACTTAAGTATCACAACCTACCGGGCAGGAGACAAGGCAGATACCGGACAGCGCCGGGAGATACAAGAGCTGGGATTTGCGGAGGCGGAACTGCTTGTGGAGTTTGGTTATCCCACACAGAAATTTATTTTGAAGCAGGAGGATTCAGAACATGAAGAGTCATGACACCGTATTTCCCGATGAGCTTGAACACCTTGCCATGATCCAGTCCAGGCTGGATGCTGCACTCCAGGACGCAGAGGCGTCCGCCGGAAGAATGGAGCGGCAGTATACGAATACCAGACAATATATGTCGGATGCCCGCGGAGAAATCGATCCCAATGAGATGTTCCAAACGGAACTGCTGCTGAAACAGGCTGACCAGACAGGGGCCTTTGCCGCGGAGGTATGCTTAAGACTGGCGAAACTGAAAGATTCTCCCTACTTTGCCCGGATCGATTTTCGGGAAACAGGAAGTCAAGAGTCCTTTTCATACTATATCGGACGTTTTTCCTTCCGCCATGGATATGAGCTGCTGATCTTTGACTGGCGTGCCCCCATATCCGGCATGTTTTATGACTGCGAGCCGGGCCCGGCAGGTTATGAGGCACCGGCAGGCAGAATAGACGGAGAGTTGACAAAGAAACGGCAGTTTTGTATCAAGGACGGTTTCATGGAATATGCCATCGAGAGCTCCTCTAATATTCAGGACGATGTTCTCCAGAGAGAACTGAGCCGGACGTCCAGCGAAAAAATGAAATCCATCATTTCAACAATCCAAAAGGAACAAAATCAGATCATCCGGAACGAACATGCCCACACTCTCATCATCCAGGGAGTTGCCGGATCCGGCAAAACATCCATTGCCCTGCACCGGATTGCCTTTCTGCTGTACCGGCTGAAACATCAGCTCAGTGCAAGAAATGTCACCATCCTCTCTCCCAACAAAGTTTTTGGCGATTATATCTCCAATGTCATCCCTGAACTTGGAGAAGAGCCGATCTTTGAACTGGCCTTTTCTGATCTGGCAGAAATACAGCTGGGACAGACCGTTGGTTTTGAACCGGAACGGGACCCTCTGGATCCGGACCATGATGAATATCATCAGAGAACCCGGTTTAAATCTACTATAGGATTTAAACAGCTTCTGGATGCGTATATCAAAAAGCTGCCGGATACCGTCTTTCAGCCCTCCGATTATTCTTTTGGCGGCTTTACCGCAAAGAAAGAATGGATACAAAAACGGTTCCGCGCATATGAAAAACATCCAGTAAAACAGCGGCTTAAGATGATCGCTGACGATATCTGCGATCTATTTGCCTCTGAAAACATCATGAAGGATGAAATTCCAAGGACAGGGGCCGTCTTAAAAAACCTGACTTCCATGCTTACCATTAAAAACAGCCTGGCATTATACAGGGACTTTTATAAAAGTCTAAAGAAACCAAGTATGTTAGTCCTTCCATCGAAAAGGACCTTGGAGTGGGCAGACGTCTTTCCATACCTCTACCTAACCGCTGCTTTTGAAGGATTAAAAGAAAGCAAGATCACCAGGCATCTGGTCATAGACGAAATGCAGGATTATACCCCTGTTCAGTATGCGGTCATCAATCTCTTGTTTCCCTGTCCCAAAACGATCCTCGGTGACTTTGGGCAGTCACTGAACCCAGATCATCTCCACACACTTGAGGATCTCCGCCTGCTGTATCATGACGCGGAATTTGTCATGCTTAACAAAAGCTACCGCTCTACCTATGAGATCATATCATTTGCAAAGCAGCTCCAGGACAATCCCTCCCTGGAAGCTGTAAAACGGCACGGTGAAAAGCCAGTCATAACTGCGTGCTGTGACAACAGGGATAAGATGAATCAGATAAAAAAGCTACTCTCAAGCTTTGAAAAAAGCGGAGCTATGTCTCTCGGTCTGATCGCTAAAACAAACACAGAAGCAAAAACACTGTACGATATCCTCTCCAAAGAATTTGACCTGCACTTGATTTCACCGGAAAGTTCTACTTTTCATAATGGAATCTCCGTCACTTCTGTACAGATGGCAAAAGGACTGGAATTTGATGAAGTCCTTATTCCTGATGCGGATAGTTCCTCTTATCGCACAGACTATGACAGGAATCTGCTGTATATCGCCTGCACTAGGGCAATGCACCGGCTGACCCTTATGTATGTAGATGAGTTGTCTCCTTTTGTTAAGACTGATTAAGTTTTAAGATAATCTAGAAAGAATAACAAGAAAAATAATTCACCCCGGCGGCAGGCTGTTGTCTGTCGCCGTTATGCTCTCTTTTAACTCAACAAATCTCTGAAAGACCCATCAGCCGGTTTCATTCTCCAAAAGTTCTGTTTATCTGCATACAATGATTCTTTGTAGTAGTTAAGTAGTCCAGTTCGTGTTTTCTCACATCCTATTTTTCCTATTCAGATCTATTGCATAACATTCCATATTATAATGTTAAAAAATAAACTACTTCTGCTGAAAACACAGGAATTGATATTTGTTCAATATCTTTCCTGGACGGTTTATTAAAACAAAAGTATTTTATCATACTAATTATGATAGACATATATCAAGAAAGTACCCTGTATTAAGCTATATAGTTTTCCTACTGCTTGGTATGCTGATTGTATTATTTCCTGAACATATGTTACTCTTGTACAGGATTACAAATTAATCCTTCTCAAGACTAAGCAGGGGCTCTTACTGCCCCTGCTTGTCATAGTATTCTTACTGCTGTTACTCTTTTACAAAAATAATCATCTTGTTACGCTTAAACTTATTACACATCCTCTGACAGCTGTCTGACCCCATATTTCTTTATCACTCTGGATATCAAATAGGAAAAAGCGATCAAAAATACCGTCAGAGAAATCACAGGAGTTACAATCCCCGCTGCTGTAATCTCCGCATGAAATTTTGTAATCCCTATACTGCCAAATAAAGCACCAAACATACGGTTTGTTAAAAGCCCCACAGACAGTACCCCTAGCAGAGCCCCAGAAAGCCCAATGATTCCAAAGCCCAATGCAAACTGAAGCCTCAGCTGACGGACTGAATACCCAAGACTTCTCTGGATAGCCAGATCGCGCTTCTGCTGTTTTAAGAATGTCATAGACAGAAGAAATGTGATGAAACCCGACATACAGAGACATAAGACGTAAAACAGGACAACCAAGGCCAAAATTCCATTCTGGATATCTGACATCATCTCTTCCACCTGGTCTCTGACACTTTCTATCTTCAAATCAAGTCCGTTTTTCCTTCCTATCTGCCCAATCCTCTTTATCACTTTTTGTTCTTTTGACTGATCCTTCAAAAGAATCTCACAAGAATGGTACTTGTATCCAGAGAAAATCTTTCGAAATCCTTCAACAGTCATACATCCAATTTTTCCTCCATCGTTGCTGGACTGATACAAGCCGACCACCAGGTACTTCTTCTCTTTTCCCTCATAAGTGATCTGCACCGTATCCCCAATATTCTTTGAGAGATATTTTGACGAAATTTCCGTCAGCATCATCTCGTTATCATACTTCGGGATCCGCCCATCAAGCGGCTCCTGATAATTTCCGTCAGTAAACCTGCTGATCACGGACAAGAGCATTTTCTGCCCGTCCATATCCACGTATTCATGCTCTGACGAATAAACAGACTGGACATCCTTTTCCTGCTCCATGGTCTTCATAAATTCCTCAAAACTGTCGTTTTCCTTTGTACCCGGCGTAAACGTCTCAGACACGGAAATATCAGAGTCTGTATTTCCAAACAACGCCGCTGTCTTTTTAATATCCTTCATATTTTCGTTCAGTGCAGAAATGCTGACCAATGAAAAAACCATAAAACCACACACTATGATTAAAAGCATATATTGAGGCAGACGGACGGATACATTTTTCACTGCCATTCGAAACGGCAGCGGAAGGACTGTTAAACGCTCCATGGGAACCTGATATCTCTTTTTAAAATAAATATCTTCCTTCCCATTGCGGATCGCCTGTATCGTAGAAAGCTTATAAATTCTTTTAAGGCTGAGCCAGGAAACCAGCAGCACAAATACTGCCATAACAGTCACAGAGGCCAGGACTGGTACTGGGCGGACACCGCCGTGCCATAAGATCCCTGAACCGTCCATGGCATACCTGGCCAGCGGGGATACGGTAAATACCGATCCGATACATCCGCCTGCACCACCAAGCATAAATAAAAGTATCATATACAACCTCTTCCCCGACACCAGCGTCCTTTTTGAGTAACCCAGTGCATTGAGAACACCGATTTCCTTATAATCATCCTCCAGAGATGAGGCAATCAGATACCGGATGGTAATGAGCATGATAACCAATAAAAGAAGGCTGAACAGAAAGATCAGTCCCATAAAAATATCCGTAAGAATCATGGATGACATCTTCATCATTGAGCTTTCCATATACAGAGAACCGGTTCTGGAAAACCCTGTCTTTTCATTCAAAGTTTTTATCCGGTCAGTAAAAGTTGTGCCGGCATGCGCCTTCGTCCAAAGGCTGACCAGAGAAGCCTGATAGTGCTGGGCTCCCGGTGATTTCATTAGTTCACGGAAGGTCTCCTGATCCAGGAACAGCTGCTTATATCCGGTCATGGCTCCTCCCAGAAAGGGATCCTCAAAAAATCCAGCAATCGGATACTTCTTTTTCTGCCCCGACATCTGCAGCGTTACATCATCCTGCAGCTTTAACTGCTCTGAAGACTGTAAGGATACAGGAACAAAAATTCCTTTTCTATGCAGGTTGCCCTCTGTCAAGGTATACTGCCCAGGAACCGCACGGATGATGATCCCGTTTGAAAACCATTTGTTCCCGCCGAATCTGACATTGTTGTCCTGGCCGAGCAAAAGAATATCTTCCTTCTGCACACTTTTGGTTTCTGTTTGTTTTTTAAGCTTCTGATAGACTTTTTCCGCCTCTGGTTTTTGTTGCTTTGTAAAAATATTGATGACTTCCGGGGCATTTACCTTCCGTGCCATAAGGTCATACTGTTCCCTGCTCTGCCACAGAACGGATACTGCTGTGGTCATCAAAAGGGTGATCAGCAGGCTTAAAAGAATCAGAATCACCGTCTGGCTTTTTCGCTTGCGGATATCATTTTTTATGACCATAAAGATACCCATGCTACCACCCCATTCCTGACAGCCAGCCGATCAGCTGCTTCTCCCGGACAGGGGCACTTGCCTCCTCATAAGGCGGCAGGCTTAATTCTCCCTCAATCTTCCCGTCTTTTAAATATAAAATGCGGTCAGCTCTTAAGGCCGCCTTTAAGTCATGGGTCACCACCAGAGTATTCTGGCCTGCCCGGCACAGAGAATAAAGCAGGTCTAAAATTTCTTTTCCAGAAGCCGAATTAAGGGCACCGGTTGGTTCATCCGCAAATAGGATCTTAGGACGGTTAATCAGAGCCCTTACGATGGCACATCTCTGCTGCTGGCCCCCAGACATCTGCGACGGCAGTCTCCGGGAAAGATCCTGGATACCGGTTCTCTCTATCAACTCCCGTGCCTCCTGATGTGTTTCCTTTTTACTTCTCCCTTTCTTTAAATAACCCGCCGTACATATATTCTCAAAGCAGGTTAAATGAGACAGAAGATTCATCTGCTGAAAAATAAAACCAGCCGTCTCCTGGCGGAACCGGGCAGTATCCCGGTCCTTCTTTTTGTGCACCGGTTCTCCACAGACAGAAACTGTCCCGCTGGTAGCTGTGTCCATACCGCTCAGCATATAAAGCAGTGTCGACTTTCCAGAACCGCTGGGACCCATAATGACCGTAAATTGTCCGTCATAAATTTCCAAGTCGATATTTCTTAAGACGTGAAGCTGCTGTCCTTCGCTGGCATAGCTTTTGCATAGGTTTGATGTCTCAATGATTGTTTTCATGTATTACTCCTCCTTATGCTGCTATCCTAGCAAAAGAAATATTAAAAAGTCTTTAAATGGTCTGCTTATCTTTTAAAAGATACAGAGAAACCTGAAGCCCTGCTTTATTTTCCAGTTCCAGTCTCCCCTCCATCTGTCTCATCAGTACATCACTCAAGTACAGCCCAAGACCTGCACCCTGCTGATCTAGGGCATTCCGTCCCCGGTAAAATTTCTGCTTTGCATATAAGAAATCCTCCTCAGGTATACCAGGTCCTAAATCTTTGATACAGATGACAACGTACTCTTTTTGTTCTTCCATTTTGATCTCTACTGAAAACCCTTCTGCATATTTTCTGGCATTTCCAAGAATATTATCTATCACTTGGATCAGACGCCTCTCATCTGCAAAAACTCTTTCCTTGATATCACATGGAAATACCTCTGTCCCTTCTTCACCAAGCGGGCACAGTACTCTTTCATAAATATCTTGAAAGTCCGTTGGTATCAGTACTACTTCCAGCCGGTCCATATCATTCAGGGAATGTAAAAACAGATCATCGGTTAATGCACTGACCTCATCACATTTCCTCATGATCGTTTCCTGATAACGTTTTCGCTTCTCTGGTGAGGCATCCAGATTCACAGATAGTCCTTCACAATAGTTTCGGATATTAGCAACCGGTGTCTTTATATCATGGGAAATCCCTGCGATCATTGTTTTATTCTGCTCTTTGACTGCTTCTTCTTTTTTTCTGGCTTCTTTGAGTTCCGTTCTCATACAATCAAAAGCCCAGCTAAATACTCCAAAAGTCTTAGAACGTTCCGCTTCCAGTGGAAAATCCAGATTACCTCTGGCAATCTCCCCGGCAAAGCGTTCCATTCTGGAGATAGGACGTATCGCATAAAAATAGAAGTACAGAAAAAAACACGACATACCTGCAAACAGTATGCCACAGACTGTACCGTAAATTCTTACCAAAGGAAGATCCCCTGTTCCTGTATGAAAATTTTTAGCCTTTTTTAATAAAGCTTCTTGCTGGGTCTTAGTGAGAGATTGATCGTGGATCATCTCATTCCATACAGGGAGCATTTTATTGGAAGGATCGGAATTCTTTTTTATGTACCATCCCCCTATAAAAATAAGGATAAAGAATAAGATATAGGACACAAGGACAACTCTTAAAAAATGCTTTTTCATTTACTACTCCTCAAAACGGTAACCCTTACCGTAAACAGTCAAAATATGCTTCGGATTAGAGGGATTTTTTTCGATTTTCTCCCTCAGCCACCGGATGTGGACTGCCAGCACGGAAGGTGTGGATTCTGAGCCATACCCCCAGATTTCTGTAAACAACCGCTCTTTTGTCAAAATCTCTTCCGGATGGGCAGCGAGATAGACAAGCAGTTCGTACATTTTTGAGGTTAATTCCAATGGCCTGCCCGCCTTTTTTACTGTCTGGCTCTTCTGGTCAATGATGATATCAGAAAAACAGAGTGGCTGTAATACGGAATATCCATAAGTTCTCCGGAGCAGTGCCAGAACTCTGGAATGCAGCTCTGCCAGTGAATACGGTTTGGAGAGGTAATCATCTCCGCCGAGCATCAGCCCTTTTACCTTATCCGTGTCACTGGTCCTTGCAGAAATAAAGATAACTGGCACCTGCGTTTCTTTTCTGAGTTTTTCTATAAATTGAAAACCATTCATTCCTGGCAGATTGATGTCCAGGATAATCAGCCTGATGGGCTGTTGGTATAAAGCATCAAATGCATCCTCCGCACTGCCTGCACGGAGACATTCAAGTCCTTTTTGTTCCATATAATCTATGGCAATCTCTGCAAGATCCCTGTCGTCTTCTACGATCAATATTTCTGATTGAAGCATATGTTTCCCTCCTGTTTGTTTTATAATTATAGCATGACTTTGGAGGGGAATTGGTTGGAAATGATGAGAAGTAGGAAATAAAATATGAAGAATTATAATAGAACAACCACGCAGGCTGTTAATTGCTTGCGTAGTTGTTATCGACATATTATTCGTCTTTCTTTCCATATGGTGAATTGGATTCTGCTGCCATAGGAAGGGTGGCCTGTGGGTCCAATTCATAGATGGTAGCTCTGTGTTCTTCCGGCTCTGTGAAGGATGCCGGCCCGCCGATGCCAAAATACTTTTCAAAAAACACTTTTAGTTTGTCAATAATACCTTGCTTTTTCTTGGCTCTTCCACTGCCGCCAAAACGAGAAACAGGAGGCATCAATTTATCAATGTCCGTCCCGGCAGTTTTAATTTCACCTTCACGAAATGCGTTATCCAGGAATTTACGGGTATCCTCCGGCTTCAGCTTTTCCTCTGTAATAATGGTTTCCAAATCTTCCTCTCGTTGTTTTACAACATACCTGTGCCATTCACTCATGACATCATCCACATCATTGACCCCTGAAATAAAGTTTTCAATCAACTGTTTCTTGCTACGGAGTTCCGGGCTGGCATCGATTGCCTTGTTAATGGTAATGAGTACTTCCTTATCCTCGCAGTGGGTATCGTGATACTTTTTTACAAGCATTAAAATATAATCGATATTGATTTCAATCTGCTTTATCAATTCCACTTCAAACACGATATCATCTGTGATATCCGTACTTTCCCCGGCATCACGCCTGCGTTTCCATTCATCACGCAAATCCTGGTATCTTCCAAGGTAGTCCTGCAGGTCACGCTCTGTTATCAGTTCTTTACCTTGAAATTCATCAAAAGAAACGAGCAGATTACGCATACGCAGGATTGCTCCGAACAGTGAAATAAAATCCTTTTGATTCTGTTCTCCAATAATCTGGGGAGCTGTAAGTGGAAACTTATTTGACAAGTCCTCCATTAAATCCACATATCCCGGCATGGGCTTTCCGTCTACAGATTCATAACCGTAATAATAATCTTTGAGACTGTGCAGCAGTACGATACCTCCCGCATCCTTATCCCCAAACAGGGAAATAGCATTATCTACACGTTTTTGAAGATTTCGGAAACATACAATATTTCCGAAGGTCTTGATTGAATTGAGGATACGGTTGGTACGGCTGAATGCCTGTATCAGTCCATGCATTTTTAAATTCTTATCCACCCACAACGTATTAAGTGTAGTGGCATCAAATCCTGTTAGGAACATATTCACTACAATCAGCAGATCCAGCTCCTTATTCTTCATTCTCAGAGATACATCTTTATAATAATTCTGGAATTTGTCACTGGAGGTGTCATAGTTGGTATGAAACATCTTGTTGTAGTCCTTGATGGCTGCTTCTAAAAAATCACGGGAGGGTTGGTCGAGGGCAGATGTATTTTCCGAATTCTCTTCATCCAGAATACCGTCTGTTTCCTCTTCGTTTGCACTATAACTGAATATGGTAGCAATCCGCAGTTTCCTTGTCGGGTCTGCTGCCATCTGCCGCATAAATTCTTGGTAGTATAGTTTTGCCATAGGTACAGAGGCAACGGCAAAAATAGAGTTAAAACCGCTGACACGCTGTTTTCGTTTGATTTCATCCACAGCACCACGATCAGCAGAAGCCACCTCTGCAATATTTGTTAATGTATTATATATATAGGTTTTATTCCCACGATACGTCTTTTGGTCAAAATGCTCCAGAATATACCGTGTCACCAATTCAATCCGCTTAGGAGCCATCATAGCCTTTTCACGGTTGATGTCCCAAACCATCTCGTCTGTAATTTCTTCGTCCATGTCCATTGTCTTGATATAGTCCACACGGAATGGCAGAACATTTTTATCATTGATGGCATCTACAATGGTGTAGGTATGTAACTGGTCGCCAAAGGTCTGTCCGGTGGTAAAGAATTCTGGATTCTTTGCTCTGCCAGAGTTGACCGCAAAAATAGGTGTCCCGGTGAAACCAAACAAATGGTACTTTTTGAAGTTCTTTACGATGGCTATATGCATATCCCCAAACTGGCTACGATGGCACTCATCGAAGATAATAACAATATGCTTATCATAAACTGGATGATTACTGTTCTTTTTGATAAAGGTAGCCAGCTTTTGAATGGTTGTAATGATAATATGCGTGTTAGGATCTTCCAACTGTTTTTTCAGAATAACTGTGGAAGTGTTGCTGTTGGCAGCACCTTTTTCAAAACGGTCATACTCCTTCATAGTTTGATAGTCCAGATCCTTACGGTCTACCACAAACAGCACCTTGTCGATATATGGGAGCATTGAAGCAAGCCGTGCAGTCTTAAAAGAAGTCAAAGTTTTACCACTTCCTGTGGTGTGCCAGATATATCCGCCACCTTCTACGCTGCCATATTTTTTATAGTTATTAGCAATCTCAATCCGATTTAGAATACGTTCTGTTGCCGTAATCTGATACGGACGCATAACCATCAGCATATTTTCTGATGTGAAAATGCAATATTTAGTCAGTACATTTAAGAGGGAATGTTTTGCAAAAAAGGTCTTGGTAAAATCAATCAAATCCGGGATGATGCGATTGTTGGCATCCGCCCAGAATGATGTGAATTCAAAGCTGTTGCTTGTTTTCGTTTTACTACTACCTTTCTTTTCGTTTTCCTTCTCCACATTCTTTCTTGTGCTGTTGGAAAAATATTTTGTATTCGTGCCATTGGATATAACAAAAATCTGCACATACTCAAATAAGCCACAACCTGCCCAGAAGGAGTCACGTTGATAGCGGTTAATTTGATTAAACGCCTCACGAATGGCAACACCACGCCTTTTCAGTTCGATATGTACCAAAGGCAGACCGTTTACAAGCACGGTCACATCGTAGCGATTATCATATTTCGCGCCCTCTTCTTTACCAAGAACATACTGGTTGATAACCTGCAGACGATTGCTGTGAATATTCTTTTTGTTAATCAAAGCAATGTTTTTGGTGGAACCATCGTCTCGCTTTAGGACTTCGACAGAGTCCTCTTGGATTTTTCGTGTTTTCTCAACGATATGCTCATTAGGGTTTGCAATGGAATCTGCGAAGAAATGCTCCCATTCATTATCAGTAAAATGGTAGCTGTTTAGTTCTTCCAGTTGATTGCGGAGATTGGCAATCAAGTCCTTCTCCGTATGAATGGTCAGATATTCATAGCCTTGTTCACAGAGCAGACGAATGAATTCTTTTTCTAATGCAGCCTCACTCTGATAGATATCGGAACGAGCCTTGACTGGCTCATATTCTGTAACAACAGTGTTCTCCGATGTTTCGGCTACAATATTGAAATAAGGCACATGGGTCACCTCCTTAGGATAATTCGTTAAATGTTAGTAATTTATCTCTGTAGTATTCATATTGTTTTTTTCTCGCGGTAAGCTCCGCCGTAAGCTCCGCCGTAAGCTCCGCCGTAAGCTCCGTGAAATTGTCTAGTATACGGACAATTTCACTCTGTACTGGTAACGGAGGCATTGGAATAACGAATTCTTCTGTTACCTTCAGCGAAATCTGTGGTAACGAACCCATACCAGAAGCCGCACCTCTAAACTGCTGAATATTGTTCTTCATTACATAATATAGATATTTTACTGATATCTTCTCATCCGCTGTATATGCCCACATTTCATTTTTGAAAGTAAATGGTTCTTCATAGTACACTACATCAATAACTCCACGAGATTGAACTAGAACAGCAGGGACCCTTGTAATATTTGCTTTTGGAATGTCTTCTTCAAATGCATTAATTACCGTCTTACCTCCCGCGAAAACTCTAACTTCTCCATCCGGGTTATCTATTTCCTTCATTTTTCCAGCTGTGATAGGAGTACCCTTGAGTCTTGTATATACATCTTTTATTTTACAAAACTCCACTCCATTCGGGCATAACTCCCGAATCAGTTCACCTAATTTGCTCATAATCACACCTCGATTTCTTCAATGATAGTTCGAATGGCTTCACGCAGTTCATCTTCACGCTTGACTATTTCTTCGATTTCCCCATTCAGCTTTACGATGTCAATCTTCTCACGGGTATCCTCTGCCTCCACATAGGTGGATACAGAAAGATTGTAATTGTTGTCCTTAATTTGCTCGTAGGCTGCCAGATGAGAGAAGTGTGCCACTTTCTCACGTTTTGCGAATACATTCACGATACGGTCTATATTCTCCGGAGTCAGCTTATTGTTATTGGTGACCTTTATACATTCAGTAGATGCATCAATGAACAATGTCTTGTTATCATTCTTATTTTTCTTCATTACCATAATGCAGGTGGCAATGGAAGTGCCGAAGAAAAGATTGCCCGGCAATTGGATAATGCAGTCCACAAAGTTATTCTCTATGAGGTACTTACGGATTTTCTGCTCTGCACCGCCACGATACATAATACCAGGAAAACATACGATAGCCGCCGTGCCGTTGGATGCAAGCCATGAAAGGCTGTGCATAATAAATGCCATGTCTGCCCTGCTCTTTGGAGCAAGCACTCCGGCAGGAGCAAAACGCGGGTCATTGATAAGCAGTGGATTTTTGTCACCTTCCCACTTGATAGAGTACGGCGGATTGGAAACAATCAATTCAAAAGGTTCATCATCCCAATGTTTCGGAGATATTAATGTATCTTCACAAGCAATATCGAATTTATCAAAGCCGACATCATGCAAAAACATATTGATACGGCAAAGATTATATGTGGTGATATTGATTTCCTGTCCGTAGAAGCCGTTACGTATTGCATCCTTACCAAGAATTTTTTCAGCCTTGAGAAGAAGCGAGCCAGATCCGCACGCAGGGTCATATACCTTATTGATTTCAGTCTTGCCCACAGTACCAAGACGTGTCAATAATTCTGATACCTCAGCAGGAGTAAAGAATTCACCACCCGATTTACCTGCATTAGACGCATACATGGTCATTAAGTATTCATAGGCATCGCCAAAGGCATCAATGCTGTGGTCCTTGACCTCACCTAAATTCATCTCACCGACACCGTTTAACAGCTTGACCAATTTTTCATTGCGCTTAGCTACGGTAGAACCCAGCTTATTATTGTTTACATCATAATCATCAAACAGTCCGGCAAAATCGCTCTCAGCCTCGCTGCCTTTTGCAGATTCCTCAATGTGACGAAATACGCGCTCTAAGGTTTCGTTCAGGTTTTCATCCTCAGCAGCCCGTTTTCTTACGTTACAAAACAGTTCACTTGGCAAAATAAAAAATCCCTTTTCCTGCACCAAACCTTCTCTGGCTTCTTCTACATCCTCATCGGACATGATAGCAAAGTCAAAGTCTGTATTTCCGGCTTTGATTTCCCCCTCATTGATATAATTACACAAATTTTCGGATATGTATCGGTAAAACATCGTGCCAAGGACATAGTTTTTGAAATCCCATCCATCAACCGCTCCACGCAGTTCATCTGCGATTGCCCATATTGCACGGTGCAGTTCGTCCCGTTCCTGTTCTTTTTTAGTATCAATCATTCTCTTTTCCTCCGTCTTCATCTGGAATAAACTCCAAAATATCATCCACGCTACACTTTAAAAAGTGGCAGTTGTTTTCTTTGCTGTCGAAAGATATGTCTTCAATGCATTTCAGCCATGTGACCATATTTGCAGAGAATACAGCCCCCTGTTGTAGTGATGTGTTTGACATATCTTTTTATCTGTATCATTTCATAACATTCTGCTCTACTCCTTCAACATTGCCAAATAGCTGTCCAGCCTCTCATTCACATATCCAGCAAGTAACTTCCCCATTGCATCCGGCTTATGTTTACCATAATACTCGTCGAAAGCCTTATAATAGGCCACCCGATCCGTAAACTTAATATCAATCGGCGGATATCCAGCCTTCATCAGTTCCAAATTTATGAGCAAACGCCCAGTACGGCCGTTCCCATCAATGAAAGGATGAATTCCCTGAAATTCAATATGAAATTGGGCAAGCCTTGGAATAACATGCTCTGTACTATTCCGGTAACTATCTAGAAGCTGCTCCATTTTTGGCTGAATCAAATACGGTTGTACTGGCTCATGTTTTGCCCCCATGATTCTCACAGGCACTCTCCGATAAACACCACGATCATCTTTTTTATCCATTAATACAAGATAATGAATCTGTTTGATGATATTCTCTGTCAAGGGCACCTGTTCTTTTACCAAGTCCTGGACAAATTCAAAAGCCTCTTTGTGATCAATCGCCTCCATATGATCCTTCAGCGGTTTCTGATCGATGGTTAATCCTCGTAGCACCATATCAGTTTCACGCAGCGTAAGCGTATTACCTTCCATGGCATTGGAATTATAAGTGTACTCAACTATGAACTCCTCCGTCAAGCGTTCTACTTCACCTTCTGTCAATGGTCGCCTGGTATCCAGCTCAGCTTTCTTCGTATCAATCATTGCCAGCAGACTTTCAACCGTTTTGTATCGCCCATCCTCTGGTTTCACCGCATCTGCCGGTATTGCCCAACTGCGTCCTTCACGGGTAACACCTGGGATTTTTCCTTCTGAACAAAGAATTCGCACTCTCCGATCTGAAATTCCCCATTTCTCTGCAGCTTCTTTCACTGTCATAAACATAAATCTGTACCTCGTTTCAAAACTAGTATACGCTCTATTCGGAATAATAGCAATGTAATCGGAATAATATTTTTCCTGTATCGGAACAATATAATTTTCCCTTCCCCTCCTGTTTTACTTTCCCCATCTCAAGTGCTAAAATAAAACCAGAACAAATGACAAAACACCATATCAGCAAGGGAGGTCCTATGGAAACAACAATAACACGTGATGAAGCCTTTAAGCTTCTAAAGAAATATAATAAAGAGCCTTTTCACATCCAGCATGCACTGACAGTCGAAGGTGTCATGAGATGGTATGCCAATGAATTGGGTTACGGACAGGAGGAAGACTATTGGGGGATCACCGGACTTCTTCACGATATTGACTTTGAATTATACCCAGAGGAACACTGCCAAAAGGCCCCGGAACTTTTACGGGAAGGCGGCATAGGGGAAGATATGATACGTTCCGTCTGTTCTCACGGCTATGGGATCTGTTCTGACATCCAGCCGGACCACCAGATGGAGAAAGTCTTATTTGCGGCAGATGAGCTGACCGGCCTGATCGGAGCCGCCGCATTGATGCGCCCTTCTAAAAGTGTCCAGGATATGAAACTTTCCAGCATCCGTAAGAAGTTTAAAGATAAAAAGTTTGCGGCCGGCTGCTCCCGGGATGTAATCTCCCAGGGTGCACAAAATCTGGGCTGGGAGTTAAACGAGCTCTTTGAAAAAACAATTCTGGCCATGCGCTCCTGTGAAGATTCTATTAAACAGGAAATGCAGAAATACGAACAATAGGCGGTGATCATTATGTGTATTAATAAAAAAAGAAAAGCAGATGTACGTCTCCATGCAGGGCCCAGGAATTTCCTATGGAATAAAAGAAGCGCCGGCTGCATGGAGTAAAAGGCGCTTTCATATTCTTAACGGCCTTGTTTCCAAAAACAATACTGTTTAAGGAGTGAGACCAATTATGAATTATAAAAATGCAGCTTCCATTCTTCCCGCATCCCTTTTGGAACAGCTTCAGGACTATGTACAGGGAGGTTATCTGTACATACCTAAAAAAGAAGACCAGCATAAAAAATGGGGTGATAAGACAGGGAGCCGGACCAGGACTTCCCAGCGCAATCAACGTATCCGAAAGGATTATCATTCAGGGATGTCCATAGAAAAACTGTCAGATACATATTTTCTTTCCGTACATACCATTCGAAAGATTGTATACGGCAGATGAATAAGCTGAAAACATCTGAAAAAGCAGTGGATATCTATCACTTGATATTCACTGCTTTTCTGAATGGACGGCTATCTTGAATATACCCAAATAACAAAATATCGTCTCATTCCCTTCCTATGGTAACCTGCCTCATAAGTATACCCACAGGGCACACCGTATTTTATACCCTTCGGGTGCACGCGCTTCGCGCGTTAAGGTATACCCACAGGGCACACCGTATTTCATACCCTTCGGGTGCACGCGCTTCGCGCGTTAAGGTATAAATTGTTTCTGTATGATCTTGGATATTGAAGGCTCTTTCCACTTCTGTTATCTTTTGATACAGGAGGTGTTACTTATGAAACAAAATCAAAACACTGCTTCTTTCGGATTTGCTGATACCAATATTACCCCGGATGGTCCGGTCCAGCTGGTAGGGTTTCCGAGAATTGATAATCAATCCAGAGGAATCCTTCATCCATTAAATGCCCAGATCCTCATCTTCAGATTCCAGGAAGAAACCATGTGCCTGGCAGCTGTGGACAGCCTGGGCTTTACCGTGGAGCTGACTATGAAGTTAAGAAAAGAGATCGCCAGCGTTCTCAATATTTCAACAGATAAGATCATGGTATGTTTTTCCCATACCCATTCTGCACCTAATGCAGCGGAGGAACCCGCTTACTTTACCTTTGTATGTGATCAGATATGTGTTGCGGCAAAAGAGGCAGAGAAACAGATGAGGCCATTTCATGTGGCTTGGGGGATCGGGGATCATTTGATCGGCATCAACCGAAGATCAGACACATCCGCTGTAGAACCCCGGCTTGGGATTTTAAAACTGGAGGATCCGGACGAGAAACCGGCACTGCTTCTTCTCAGAGTGTCAGCCCATGCCAATGTGCTCACTAGCGACAACTACAAGATTTCTTCTGATTATTTTGGCCTTACAAGGCAGAAGCTTTCCAACACTTTTGGCTGCCCTGTTATGATGGTCCAAGGGGCATCTGGGAATCTCCGTCCAAGATTTCAGCAGGAAAATGCAGATTTTATGGAGATACAGGGTGTGGATGCTTTAGAAAAGCCTTACACTGACACTGAAAAACAGAAATATTTTCAGCAAAGTCTAGATGCATTGGAGAACATGGCAGACTCTGTCCTAGCTTCTGTTGTTCCTATTTGGAAAAAATTAAAGACAGAGCCGGTCCACAGACTTGCAATGTTTTCTGTAATTCATCCCTTTGCAGCTGATGTCCCATCATTGAAGCGGGCAGAGGAAATCGCAGAGGAAGCCGAAACTGAAGCTGGTATAGACGGAAATGGATGGCTTATGGAAGTCCGCAAACTTCGGGAAAAGAAAGTATTTACGCAGACAGCAGACATTGAATTTCAATATTTTATGTTAAATGACGGCTGTTTCTGCGGTGTTGCCAATGAGATCATGTGCGAGATTTCACTGGACGTGTGGCAGAAATCCGAGGATTCGCTCTTTTTTCTCAACGGCTACACCAACGGGATCGACAGCTATCTGCCCACTGCAGAAGAGTATGACAAAGGCGGCTATGAGGTTCTCTGGTCTAACCTGATCTACTATCCGTATCATGGCAGAGTCATGGCGCTGAACCGGGACTCTGCCGGACAGTTGGCTTCCTTTGCCGTATCTGACCGCAGTCATTTTCTGGGCATGAACCCTTAGCCCTACCCCTTCTGTTTTTTAGATTTCTTCAGAGTCTTCCAGGAGCGGATATGGTTATTTTCCACAAAAGGACTTAGTTCCAGCTGATACTGGGTTCCGGCCTTTCCTGCCGTATGTCTGAGTTCTTTTAAAATCATATCTTCCTTTTTCTGGAGTGAAATAGGAACACAAAGGTCTGCCGTAATCAGGGTATGTTCTCCTGCCCTGATAAAACGGCAGTTTATAAGCTCCAGCAGCGGATGGATCTCCCCTGCTTTTTCATTCAGGTCATTTCTTAGTTGTTTTATTTCGTTGGACTCTTCTGCTGCAATTCCTGCCTGAACCGTACAGCTGCAGTTGTACTTCTGCTCAAGCATCAAAGAAAGTTCCAGGGCTTTTGTAAAAATACCGCTGTCCTTACCCAATATTTTGACGGAAACGATGTAGTGCTTAAGGCCGTAGTCATGGATGTTTAGTCCATAAAAACATGCAACGCCCTCCTGCTTTGATATGATATCCTCAACCTCCTGTAAAATACTGCCCTCTGGCTGTGTTCCGATCACTTTTTCTACGATCTCTGTAAAACTTTTCAATCCATTGGCCAGGATGAGGACTGCAACCCCTATGCCGCACCACCCGTCAATGTTCCACTCAGTGAACCTTGTGACGAAAGCAGAAATGAGGACTGCCCCTGTCGCAAAGGCATCTGATAAAGAGTCCTTAGACATGGCTTTTAATGTCTCTGACTCCATGGCAAGACCAGCCCTTTTTTGATAAAAGTACATCCATATCTTTACTGCCACAGAGAGAAACAATACGAAAAAAACGACGGTTTGATAATCCGATTGCTGTCCCCTGTATAAAGCTGAGACCGAAGTTTTTAACAATTCAAATCCTATGGTGATCACGGAGGCTGACGCCAGCATTCCAAGGAGCCACTCCAGCCTGCCGTGTCCGTATGGATGGTGTTTCCCCGCGCCGCAGCCTGCCGCCCAGAGGCCGAACATGGTCACGGCCGTTGTTCCCGCATCCGTTAAGTTGTTCCCCCCGTCCGCCGTCACGGTCACGGAATGGCTGACAGCTCCCGCCGTGAATTTTAGGATGCTCAGAAAAAGATTTAAGACAATACCCAATACAGTCAACTGGAAAAGGCTGGCGCTTTTTTTATCCTTTTTCATGTATACACTCCTCCCCGGAACCAGGTGCCCTCTTCTTTGAGCTGATCCCAAGTATTTCGTTCATGTTCCAGGCAAACCATAGAGTCACCAGGGCCGCACATACATCAGCCGCCGGCTGGGCCCAGACGATTCCTGAAAGTCCAAACAGCCTCGGAAGCACAAGGATCAGCGGGAAGAAAAAGATTCCCTGTCTTCCCAGACTTAAGATACTTCCTGCTCCGCTTTTTCCGACGGAGAGATAGAGAGACGCATACACCATCTGGAATCCGAAGGTCAGCAGTAAGACTGCATTAAAACGCAGAGCCCGGCCGCCCAGCAGGATCATCTGCGGATCAGTGCCAAATAGTCCAATCAGCTGTTTGGACAAGGGGAAGCAGACGGCCGACATGAGAACACAAAAGCTGGTGGACCAGAGACAGCAGAGTTTTACCGCCTCTTTCAGCCGGTCATACTGTCCGGCTCCGAAATTAAATCCCGCAAATGGCTGGAATCCTTTCATAAAACCAAACACCACGTAGATCCCAACGGTCATGATCCTGCTGACTGCGCCCATGGCAGCCACCGCGTAATCCCCGTATGCTTTTGCCGCAGTATTAGTCAGTCCCAATGCGATACTGGCAAAGAGCTGGAATACCAGTACAGGAATCCCTATTTTTAATATCTCACAGTAGATGGCTTTGCTGGGTGTCATGTTCCTGAAAGACAGGTGCAGAAGCCCTTTTCCTTTCATCAGGTAAATCACGTACATGAAGGAATTGACGCACAGGGAGATCACCGTAGCCGCCGCTGCTCCCCGGATGCCCATATGTAATCCATAGATGAGCAGCGGATCCAAAATAACATTGAGGATACTTCCGGTCATCATCGCTGCCATTGTAAACCGGGTTGCTCCTTGGGCTGTCAAAAGATTGTTCATTGTAACATTAAATATATTGAGGATCGATCCGGTCACATAGATGAGAGCATATTCCCTGGCATAGGGCAGAATGGTCTGTGTAGCGCCAAGTGCGGATAATACCGGTGTCAAAAAGATCAGAATCCCGGCGATGACAGCACCTCCCGTCAACAGTCCGGTAAACAGAGCCGTGGAGGCCGTCCGGTCAGCCAGCTCATACTCTTTTGCCCCAAGCAGCCTGGATATATAGGACGATGCTCCTGCCCCGAACATCATTCCAAGTCCGATCACCAGCTGGACAATCGGGAAGACCACAGAGACAGCGCCCATCTGGCTGGTACCCAGTCCTCCGACAAAATAGGCATCCACGGCGTTGTAAAGGGCAGAGATCAGCATTCCAATCATGGTCGGGATTCCAAGTTTTAACAGCGCCTTTGCCACCGTCTCCTCCCCCAGAAGATGATTGTTTTTCTTCGCTTCTTTCATTTTTCTTACCTCCAAATTTTTATTTATCTGAACGGTTCCAAAGACCGTACAAATCCTACTCAGTTCAATATTGAATATATATTCAATATTGTTCAATAAAAAAAGGAACCGGTTTAAAAACCAATTCCCTGTAAATACATTTTTGATATCTTGTTTAGTAGTTTCATGGCCCACTCCTCGCTTTCATAGTGGTATGCGATCTGCAATAGTGCATCTAAAAAATTGTTGGCTATGATGTGTACAAACACTGGATCGTAATGCCTGCACAGATCCCGGTGCGAGTTCAGATGGCCCTCGATCTCACAGACCAGGTTTTCCTTTTCACACTCATATTTTGTCTTAGTGCTTTTATCCATCATAATGATGAATTCCTTATGGTGCCTGAAAAGACTTCTGATACAGTCCTCTTCCATCTGGCTCAGATACTGGTAATTCTGATGGTCCGATGATCCGCTGCCTTTCATGACCCGCTTCCAGTCAAAATGCACCGGGCGTAGGACTTCATCAAACAATGCCTCTTTATTTTTATAATAAGAATAAATAAGACCGGCCGGTATCCCGGCTCTGTCAGCGATACTGCGCATGGTCGCCTGGACATATCCATTTTCATAAAACTCCTCCAGGGCCGCATGGAGAATCCCCTGCCGGATCTCTTCTTTTAAAACTTGTGCCATCATTCCTCCTAATATTGAACTGTAATTCAATATTATAATAGTTCTAATTCTTTGTCAATATTTTTAACTCATTGACAGCCTATGCCCTAATAGTTATAATTAGAACTGTTATAAAAATAACTTTTAACAGAAAGGACTGATTTTCATGCAGAATCATGTTTTGACCTATGCAAACCATTTTAAGCATTTGTATCGGCAGACATTCCAGCCTTTGTCGGATCAGTACGAACTTTCGCAGCTGGAAATTGATGTCTTGCTTTTTCTAAAAAATAATCCAATGCATAATACTGCCAAGGATATCTCCATCATGAGGGGCTTTGCCAAATCCAATGTCTCGAAGGCCGTGGAATCTCTCAGAATGCAGAAGTATCTCACTTCTTCTCCTGACCCTGTAAACCGGAAGGTGCACCGGCTGATCCTATCTGCTGATATGAAAGACCGGATTAATGCCCTGGCTGGCTGTCAGGAACAATGCTTTGCACTTTTGCTGGATGGTTTTTCTAAGGCAGAACGGGAAAAACTCCAGGAGTTTTTCAGCAGGATCGATGATAATATCACAAAGTCACTGAAAGAAAAAAAATAACAAGTATGAGGTAACGATTATGTTATATAAATTTATCATTTGTTTTTTGGCAGGAATCGGCGCGGGGCTGGGCACAGGTTTTGCCGGTATGAGCGCAGCTGCTGTCATCAGTCCCATGCTCATAGCCTTTCTCGGAATGAATCCTTACATGGCAGTGGGCATTGCCCTGGCAAGCGATGTGTGTGCCAGCGCTGTATCTGCCTATACCTATGGCAAACATAAGAACCTGGATATTAAAAACGGATTGGTCATGATGGCCTCCGTGCTATGCTTTACTTTAGTTGGGAGCTATATTTCAAGCCTTGTACCAAGCACAGCCATGGGCGGTTTTTCTACTTTCATGACCTTGCTGCTTGGAATTAAGTTCCTCGTCCGCCCGGTCATGACCACAAAAAGCAGCATGGAATCTGTGAACGCAAAAAAGAGATTCCTTCAGTCTGTCATCTGCGGTGCTGTTGTGGGATTTATCTGCGGTTTCGTCGGTGCAGGCGGAGGTATGATGATGCTTCTTCTGCTGACCAGTGTCCTGGGATATGAGCTGAAGACTGCCGTAGGCACCAGCGTCTTCATCATGACTTTTACCGCGCTGACTGGCTCTTTAAGTCATTTTGCCATCGGAGGACGTCCGGATATGTTAAGCCTGATATTCTGTGTATTAAGTACCTTCCTCTGGGCCAGGGTCGCAGCCAAATTTGCCAACAAAGCTTCCGCCATTGTATTAAACCGTGCCACCGGAGCAGTTCTCACAGTACTTGGACTGGCTATTGTTGCTGTGAATTATTTTTAGAACGTCTAGTCATCATTCGGAAGATGCTGAAAGAACTGTACCACAAACGGAACGGTGATCACAAATGTCAGAAAATCCGCCACGGTCTGGGATACTTCCACTCCGGTGAGCCCCAACAAACGGGGCAGCAAAAAGATCACCGGGATAAAGCAGATTCCGCTTCTTAACATTGCCAAAAAGGAAGCGGTCCCATTTTTTCCGATGCTCTGAAACATCATGTTGGCACATACTGCCATTGGCTGCAGAAACAATGTGAGAAGCTGGGCTCTCAACGCAAAGGTCCCGATTTCAATGACAGCGGGATCATTCCGGAACCAGCCTACTAGCTGTGAGGATAGGAAAAAGCCTATGACCGCAAGGCTGCCGAGACATAACTCCCCCGCCCCCAGTGTAAACCGGAACGCTTTCCGTACTCTGGAATATTTTTTTGCTCCAAAGTTAAAAGCTGAAACTGGCTGGAATCCCTGTCCGATGCCAAGGCCCACGGCAAATAGAAAAAAGCAGATCCGGTTGACGATCGCCATAGCGGCTACGGCTGCATCACCATAAATGCCAGCCTGTCCATTCAGTACCATCGTTGAAATGCTGGTCAGTCCCTGACGGATCAAGCTTGGAAATCCGGTTTTGATGATGGAAGAAAAAACTTGGCGGTCCCTGGAGAAAAACCGGACAGACAGCCTGCTCTGAGTCTTCTTTCCGAAAAATATACTAAACAGAATCAAAAAGCTCACCACCTGGGACACTGCCGTTGAAATTCCGGCTCCCAGGATCCCCATATGAAATTTTGTCATTAGTACCCAGTCTCCAAAAATATTCAGAAAACCTCCGGCTGTCAGACCAATCATAGCCAAGGATGCCTTTCCCTCATACCGCAGAATATTGTTTAGAACAAAGCTGCTGGTCATCAAGGGCGCGGAAATAAGGATACAGGCGGCATAGGTTCTGGCAAAGGGAAGGATCGTATCCGTACTGCCAAGCAGGCGCATCAAAGGATCCAGAAAGATAAGCCCAAAAAGGCCCAAAAGAATTCCTAAAAGGATAGACCAGATAAAGCTTGTGGATGCAAAGGACGACGCACTCTCCGTATCTTTTGCTCCCAGTTTTCTTGAAATATTGCTTCCTGCTCCGTGTCCCAGCATGAAACCCACTGCCTGGATAATGGACATGAGGCCAAAGACAATGCCCACCGCGCCGCTGGCACTGGTTCCGATCTTTCCAACAAAATAGGTATCTGCCATATTATAAATGTTCGTCACCAGCATACTGATGATGGTTGGGATCCCCAGGGATATGACCAGTCTGGAAACCGGGGTCTCCGTCATCTTCTTATAATGTTCTAACGCCTTGTCTTCCACTGCTTTCACCTTCTTTTCCAATCGAATCGATAAACTGCTCCACCATAAATAGAAAACTATCCTCCGGGCCGATCTCCAGGCGGTTCATATATCCAGTCATTTCGAGGGAAATAAAGCCATGAAGCATACTTCTGAAAGCCCGTTCAAAATGAATGATAGGTTCCTTCTCCTTTACCTTCTCAGAGATCACCCTGATGATAGGTGCTACGATCCGTTTCAGTGCATTTTTTAATTCTTCATCCTCCGACATTTGAAGACCTATGACTGCCTGATATAATTCAGGATTGTTTTTGGCATAATCCCGGTACCAGAGTGCCATTTTTTTTAATGCCTGCTCCATACTTCTCCCTCTTGAGGCTTCTGTCAGGCCTTTTTCCATCTCATGTATCCCATACAGGCCGACGGCTTTTTGAATCTCGTTGATCCCTCTTATGTGGTTATACAACGAGGAAGGCTGTACCTGTAGCTCAGCGGCCAGCTCCCTAAGAGAAAAATTGTTGAATCCCTTTTGTTCTACCAATTTGATAGCAGTTTTCATAATACTTTCATAAGATAAACTTCTTCTGCTCATATAAATCCTCCACCACGCTCAAACAAACACTGTTCGTTTATATTCTAATATGAACAGTGTTCGTTTGTCAAATTCTTGCGAATAAATGCTAGGATATTATAAGTACTTCCAAGAGAGGGCTTTTTTTATTTGTTTCTTCTGTCTATTCACCAAATATGGAAAACAGGGAAATTTTATAGGGATGATGAGTACACTTCTGTAAACGGAAAAGAAAAGACTTTACAAGATACTTATGATAAAATGTGACTAATAGCTATGAAATATTATCGCTTGAACAACAAAATCCAAAATGAATGACTTCTCTTGAAAGAACTTTCTGATGAAGAATGTTTTAAAAGAAATGAATCTTGGAATCAAGGTTATCCGGTATTCACCAGAAAACAATCATAATTTGTTGCTTCATAGTAAGATAAAGCCTTGTATATTCCGTTTATAGTTAATGAAAAGGAGTGGGAGAAAATTAGAATTTGTGTTTTAAAAAGTAATATAAAAACTTTATGAACTTCATTTATTAAGTATTAAGGAGAAACTTAGGATGTATAAAACTTTAAATTCAGTATTAAAAAAACCCCCGCTTTACACAAAGACACAAATTCCATTTTGGGACGATGAACATATATCCAGCCAAATGCTTAAGGCTCATCTTGCCCCTGACTTTGAGGGAGCAAGCAGAAAATTGCAGTTTATCGAAAAATCCGTACGATGGATAGAAGAACTTGTACCTGCCACCAGTTATCATCAACTGATTGATTTTGGGTGTGGCCCTGGCATCTATGCCGAAAAATTCACGCAGGCTGGCTATAAAGTAACAGGTATTGATTTGTCTCGACGCTCCATACAGTATGCCATAGAATCAGCGGAAAAGAAGAACATGGATATTTGTTATCTCTGTCACGACTATCTAAAGATGGATTTAGGCAAAACTTTTGATTTTGCATCTATGATTTATTGTGATTATGGAGCGTTGTCAACAAATGACAGAAAAATTTTAATGCAAACGGTATATCAGCATCTTAGAAAAGGTGGTAAATTCTTACTGGATGTTTTTTCAACTTTTAAATATGAAGAGTTTAACGAAATACAAACTTGGGATGTCTGTGAAAATGGTGGATTTTGGAGCCTGGAACCGTATATTTGCTTTAACGGGTGTTATAAGTATTCAGGCAAAGTTACTTTGGAGCATACTGCTCTTGTTTCTGGAGATATTATCCGCAATTTTTATCTTTGGAATACCTATTTTTCGCCGAGAACTCTGAAACAAGAAGCTACAGACGCAGGTTTTAAGGTTATTGACCTATATGGTGACGTAGCTGGATGTACCTATCATAACGGAAGTCCTACAATTGCAATACTGTTAGAAAAATAAATTGAGTTAGGACAAATTAGTTTGATGGAGGTATGGTATGACAACAGTAAATATTATTTGCTTTGCTATTTATTTTTTAGTTGCACTGCTCATGATAAGTATCGGGGTATCCCAATTAAAAAGTCAGGAACCTGTAGGCTTTTATTCAGGTGAGAAACCACCCAATAAAGATGAATTAACAGATGTTATTTCATGGAATAAAAAGCACGGAACAATGTGGGTATTGTATGGAATCATCATCATGATTTCCTATTTTATTGGAGCGATGATTGGTGATTCCGCTTGGAGTGTTGTACCAATGTGTGGAGGTCTTTTGATTCCAGTAGTTTTCATGATTCTGTATCACAACAAATTAAAAAAGAAATATCTGCGGTAAACTCTAAAAAAGTAAACTGTACAATCAATCATTATATCTGTTTTTTCTAGACATTGTTGTCTAGTCACCCAAAACGGCATTTTCTCGCTTCGTGTCGTGTTATGGATAAGAAAACAGTGCTATTCTGTGAGTGAAAGGAGGAGTGCAGCATGAATCAACAAAAGGTCGGAGGTTTCCTCAAACAACTTCGGAAGGAAAAACAACTCACACAGGAACAGTTGGCAGAACAATTAAATGTATCTGGAAGAACCGTCTCAAGATGGGAAACTGGAAATAATATGCCGGAGATCAGTCTGCTGGTTGAAATCGCTGAGTTTTATGATGTGAGTATTCCAGAGATTATTGACGGAGAAAGGAAAAGCGAGAAAATGAAGGAAGAGTCAAAAGAAGTTGCAATGTCGTTATCTGATTATGCGTTAAAAGAAAAGGAAAACCTTATAAAAAACATACGTATACAAAGTATATTCGGAGTAGCCGCTTTAGCAGTCTATTTTGTTATTGATACTGCCGGAGCAGCGATGCCATCATATGCCTGGATTGGGCTTTTGTCAAACTACTGTCATACACTGATCTTTGTTACGCCAGTTATGATATTACTATATACCACAGGACTATTGAAAACGACGGAAAATCGAAGAATTCAGAGTACAGCGCCAAAGAGTATCTTAATACTACTGGCCATCGTGGCTGCCACAGTGGTAAGTTGTTTTATCAAGTTTATTTCGTCACTTTTATTTTAAGGGTTCAAACGATCCCTGTCTGCCGGCATGATATGCCCATCACTCTATTTCTCCATCATATACAGCATCGCATTTACAATGCAGGCCGCAATATTGCTCCCGCCTTTTCTTCCCCGGGCAACAATATAAGGGACTCCAGCCTCCATGATCAGTTCCTTGGACTGTACCACATTGACAAATCCCACTGGCACCCCGATAACCAGATGGGGATCCAGTTTTCCCTCTCTGATGAGCTCATACAGTCTGACCAATGCCGTAGGGGCGTTCCCAACTGCAAATATAAACCTCTCTCCCATGGAAGCCGCCTTATCCATGCTGGCCACCGCTCTTGTGGTCCCATCTTCCTTTGCTTTTACAGCCACGTCCTCATCTGCCATAAAGCAGTGCACAGATCCACCGTACTTAAGAAGCTTCTTTTTGTTGATTCCTGCTCTGCCCATCTGTGTATCTGTCACAATCGAGGCGCCGTCTCTGATGGCCTCCAGCGCTTTCTCAACCGCGTGTTCGGAAAAACAGAGATTTTGGGCATAGTCAAAATCCGCACTGGTATGGATACAGCGCTTTACAATCGGCTCCGTGCCTGGAATCAGGGAAACATCCCCCAGTTCCTCTGTAATAATCTCAAAACTTCTCGCCTCGATCTGTGCAGGCTTCACATTTTCCAGCTCAATCTTCATCAATCCTCCGCCCCTTCGTTAAGAATCTCATAAATCTTATCCATATCCAGATGTTTTCTCAGTTCCTCCGCCAAATGATCATACTGGCTCTCTTTCATCTGCCCAAAGTCCGTCACCGGTATCTCTGACAGATCGATCCCTTTCTTTTCTCCGATGGCCCGGACGACTTTCTCTGCCGTATCACCCACATCAAAAATTCCATGGAGATAGGTACCGTAAACATTTCCTTCCCAGGTCCCGCACAGCTTTGTGATCCCATTGACCTTATCCTCAAAGAATGTAAGCGGCTTGGCTTCTCCGTGCTGGATGGAATTCCCCATATGGATCTCGTAGCCTTCAATTGGTGCACCTGAGAGCAAAGAAAGATCTCCCTCCAGGGCAAGAAAACTTCCCTTGACCCTGCTCCTTGTCTTTGTTCTGGAAAATATAGTGTCAATGGGCAGTAGTCCCATTCCCTTGACCATTCCTCCCGTCTCCACATGGCATGGGTCGGACAGGACCTCCCCCAGCATCTGATACCCGCCGCAGATACCGAAAATGATCGTACCCTGGCCGGCCTTACGGAGGATCATATCTTCTAATCCGGATTGGCGTAGCCATAAAAGGTCCTCGATGGTATTCTTACTGCCGGGAAGCAGGATCATATCTGGGTTTCCCAGATCCCTGGGCTTTTTGACATAGCGCAGAGACACATGTGGAATCAGCTCAAAGACATTAAAATCCGTAAAGTTTGAGATCCTCGGAAGCCGGATCACGGCGATATCCACCAGACCTTTTTCCGTCACCTTTTCAAACCGTTCCGTCAGGCTGTCCTCGTCTTCGATGTCGATGTCCATGTAAGGAGTTACACCTACCACTGGGATCTGTGCCTTCTCTTCCAGCATGGTTACACCTGGGTCCAGGATGGTTTTATCTCCCCGGAATTTATTGATGACAAGTCCTTTGATCCTCTTCTGCTCTTCTTTGGTCAGAAGCATAACCGTCCCGATCAGCTGGGCAAAGACACCTCCCCGGTCGATGTCCCCCACTAAGAGCACCGGTGCCTTGGCAAGCTTCGCCATGCCCATGTTGACGATATCGTCCTGTTTTAAATTGATCTCCGCTGGGCTTCCTGCCCCTTCAATGACAACAATATCGTTTTCCCGGCTTACATCATCAAAGGCTTTTTGTATTTCTGGGATCAAAGTCTTTTTATACGCAAAATAATCCCTGGCACTCATATTTCCCAGGACCTTGCCGTTTACGATCACCTGAGAGCCAGTGTCACTGGATGGCTTTAACAGGATTGGATTCATGGATACCGAAGGTTCGATTCCTGCCGCTTCTGCCTGCATGACCTGTGCCCGTCCCATTTCCAGCCCGTCTTTTGTTATGTAAGAATTCAGCGCCATGTTCTGGGATTTAAACGGCGCCGCTTTGTATCCATCCTGTTTGAAGATTCTTAAAAGGCCTGCAGTGAGAAGGCTCTTTCCTACATTTGACATGGTTCCCTGAATCATAATCGTCTTTGCCATGATGTTTCTCCTTTCGTAAACGTCTGAAGCAACTGGATCAGCTGTTTATTTTCCTCTCGCGTACGGACCGCGATGCGAAACCACCCTCTGGAAAGTCCCTGGTAGTTGCTGCAGTCCCTGATCAGAATCCCTTCTCTCAAACAGATGTCATAAAAATCCTCCGGTCCCTTAAAAAACAAATAATTGGCCCGGGAGCCATACACCTGGAATCCGGCACTTGTCAGCGCATTTCTCAAAAGGCTTTTTTGTTCCTCCACAAAACGGACAGAAGCCTCCACATAAGCCGTTTCCAAAAGCGCCGCTGTCCCTGCGGCCTGTGCCGGGGCCGATACTCTCCATGGCTGGGTGACTTCCTCTATTTTTTCAAGGACCCCGGCATCTGAACACATTCCATATCCAAGACGGATGCCTGCCATAGCATAACGTTTTGTAAAGGCCTTGAGCAAAAACAGGTTTGAATATTCTCCCAACAGACCAGACAATTCATAGTCTCTGCCATCCGGCACAAAATCCAAAAAGCACTCATCCACCGCCGCAAGTACGTGATTTTTTCTGCATCTTTCCAGCAGCTTTATCAGAAGCTCTCTCTGGATCAGTTCCCCGGTAGGATTGTTTGGGTTGCATAAAAACACCATATCTAACGAGTCCGTGATCTGTGAGAGGATCCCGCCTGTTACCCGGAAGCCTTCCTTCTCTTTCAGGTAAACATAGTCTATCTCACAGCCCACGCTGGAAAGCGCCTGTTCGTATTCCGCAAACGTAGGAGCCAGTACCAGAGCGCGTTTGGGCTTGACTGCCAGCGCCAGGGCAAAGATCAGATCAGCCGCGCCGTTTCCGCAGATCAGCCAGGATTCCGGGACCTGCTCATAGGCAGATAAGGCTTCCTTTAACCTCTGGCACCGGACGTCCGGATAATGCTCCACATGGTCTGCCGACTGCCTTACCGCCTCCCTGACGCTCTTTGGCGTACCAAGGGGATTCACGTTCGCGGAAAAATCGATCACATCCCTGTGCTGGTAAATATCTCCCCCGTGTTTATGATTTTTCATGCCCATACTCCCTCCAGTCAGAATTTTAATCCCAGGATGATAAGAACAACTCCAAAAACAGCCGCCGCCAAAAGACTGCATCCATACATCAGCCCATTGGCTCTTTTGATGTCCTCCGGTTCCGGTTCCCTTAAATCATCGCCGATGGTCGGTTTTTCATAAAGCTTTCCGAAATAACATGCGTTCCCTGCCAGTTGAATGTGCAGGGCTCCAGCTGTCACCGCCTCTGTATGGGCGGCGTTGGGGCTTTTATGATTCCTTTTATCTCTTCTGTAGATCCTTTTAGCCATAGAGGCATCGTCTTTTGTAAAAAAGCAGGCGGCGATCATCAGCCATGCGGAGATCCTGGCCGGCAGGAAATTTGCCAGATCGTCCAGTTTCGCCGGGTATCTCCCGAAGTTCAGATAGGTATCGCTGCGATAACCGACCATAGAATCCATAGTGTTGATGCCTTTGTAAAGAAACAGAAGCGGTGCCCCGCCCAATGCCATGTAGAACAGCGGAGCCACCACCCCGTCAGAGGTGTTTTCCGCCACCGTTTCTACCGCTGCCTTGATGATACCCTTTTTCGTAAGCTCTTTGGTATCTCTCCCTACGATCATAGAAACCGCTTTTCTGGCGCCGGGGATGGAACCCTTTTGAAGCTCTTCAAAAACTTTCATACTTTCGTCCTTTAATGACTTTGCGGCAACCATCTGATAACAAAAGAAGGATTCTAAAAGAAAACCGGCAGCCTGATTCCATCCGTAACATAGTTTCAGAAGAAAAAATGGAATACAGAAGCTTAATGAGCCGATCAATAAGATCAGAATAATCCCCCCCAGCCGTTCTCCCCCTTCAGATTTAGGTAAAATAGCTCTTAGCCCTTTTTCAAGAAAGGATATGGCTGATCCGATCAGACGGACAGGATGATAGAGCCAGTGGGGATCTCCGATCAAAAAATCCAGAAATACTCCGAGAAATAATGCCGCTGCTCTTACCTCCATACGTCTGCTTCCTTTCTAACTGTGCGGATGCTGCGGTTTCCGGCAATCCACTGTTGTTCTTCTATCTGTATCTTAAATCCCTCCAGGTTTTTGACCTGCCATTCAAAATATTCCCTGTGTGGGACAACCAGCGCATCCAGAATGCTCATGATCGTTCCTCCGTGGACCACCATGGCAAAGGTTTTATAACGATTCTGCATACAATGTTCTAAACAAAAGAAAAATCCCTGCAGACATCTGGTCTGAAACTGCTCCCTGCTCTCCCCTCCGGGAAAAGGAAGTGTCCCTCTGCTGTCGATCCATTGCTGATACAGGGGTTCTCCAGACAATTCTTTATAATTCTTCCCTTCAAAAATACCAAAATCGCACTCAGAAAGCAGCTCCTGGGTGATAACATCACGGTCAGGATAAAGCAGGGAGGCGGTCTGTACACACCGTCTCAAAGGACTTGTATAGATCACGTCCGCCCGAGGGCAGACCCTGTTCTTACACTGTTCTTTTCCCTCCGGACTCAGCTCCTCATTGGTTCTTTTTCCCACATACCGCCCGTCCAGATTTCCAGGAGTCCTGCCATGACGGATCAGATAACCGGTCATCATCCCTTGATCACCGTCCCTATGCCGCACACAACCCTGTGCACCTCTGTACTCTTTTTGGCCAGGCATGTTAAGAGCCTTCCTTCCGTCTCCCGGAAGTTTCGGTCAAATGCATCCACCGGGACAACTCCGCAGCCCAACTCATTGGCAATGATGACCACATCGGGATTTGCCTCAAAAATATGTTTTGCTTCCCTTTCCCAGTCTCCCATATCCGCCATCCTGCGCCTGACCCACTCATGAAAATGATAGATGCAGTGGCAGGAATAGATCTCCTCTAAACCACACTGGGCACCATCTGCCATCTGTTCCGGCAAAAGGCCCAGGATCTCTTGTGCATATGCTTTTTTCCCCTGAAAAGCTCCTCCTATAATCAATATCATGTCTCTCTCCTTTAGATAATGTTTGCCAGGACAGCCAGGCATACCGCCAGAGCCAGCTCGTTTACCTGCAGGAACCACCCCGCAAGATCCCCAGTGATGCCGCCGAACTGTTTCTTTGACATCCGGTAATACCAGAGAAATGTAAATAGCGCTGCCAAAATACATAACATACCGGCAATGAGATGAAACAGACACATCAGTACCAGAGAGCCGAAAGCCCAGAAAACCGATGAAATGCGGACGGTCTGTTTCTTTGCCGCCCCGGAAAAGGCGGCGGCAAGCCCTGTTTCCTTTGCCATTGGAAAGGATGCTATGGAATATGCGCTCAGTGCCCGTGACAAAACAAAGCCACAGCTAAATACTGGGAGCAGGTCCGGGCGGATCTCGCTGACAGCACCTCCCCAGGCAATAAAATAGCAGACGCAGGCAATGACCGCGAACGCACCGCAGTGGGGATCCTTTAAAATCTCCAGCTTTTTTTCCCTGTCCTGATAGGAGTTCAATGCATCCGACGTATCCAGGAAACCGTCCATGTGGATTCCACCTGTGACAAAAACAGGAATCAACACCAGACCTGCTGTATAGGCCAGGATTCCCAGATCAAGAAAAGCTCCGGCCTTTGCCCAGAGGATCACAAGAAGACCGATCACAGCCCCCACCGCCGGAAAAAAGCAGAGGGTATATTTCATATTTTCGTCTGTCCATTCACTTTTTGGCATAGGGATTCTGGAATACATCGAAAACGCAATTTTCAAGCTGTTCCACATCTGCTTCATTGTTTGTCTCTTCCTTTCTGTTCGATCGGAATGCCGCAGACTACCTCCACCACCTGATCAGCCATCTGTGCCATCCGGCAGTTAAGTAAGCCCAGATACTCCTGATACCGGACTGTTTCCGGGGCATACTCCATTCCGTCGGAGAAAATCTCGTTGGTGACGATGCAGACATCCTCTGCCTTCATAAGGAGTTTTTCCACCCCAGACAAGATCTCTTTAACGGTTCTTGATCCGGCCCCATTTTCCATATACTTCTCATTGGCTGCCAGATTTGACATACAGTCTAAGAGCACATGAGATCCTTCCGGCAGACAAAGCCCTGACAGGCCGGTAAAACACTCCACAGTGTGAAATCCTTTGTGTCTGCGCATTTCCCGGTGCCTCTGGATCTTCTTTTCGCTCTCCCTGTCATAGGGAAACATGGTCGCTATGTAGATTTTGGGCGTTTCCCAGGATTCAGTGAGGCTTTCGGCATATTCTGATTTTCCGCTTCCGCTGCCGCCAGTGACTAAGGTAAACATAAGATCTCCTTTCAGACAAGAGGGACGTACTGCTCTACATCGATTTCCTCAAAGGTACTCATCCCGTGATAAACTGCCAGCGCCAGATCTAAAAGCGGATACAGGGCCAGCGCCCCGGTCCCCTCCCCAAGGCTCATGGAGCAGTCCAGACAGGTCTCCAATCCAAGGGCATCTAAAAGGATCTTGGCGGCAGGCTCTTTTGACCTGTGGGAAGGAAGGATGTAGTGGACAGCATCCGGACATATGGTTACCGCCGCCAGGGCCGCAGTGCCGGAGATAAAGCCATCCATTACGATAGGAATCTTTGCCGCGGCTCCCCCAAGAAACAGCCCAAAAAGGGCCGCCAGATCAAACCCTCCCACCTTAGAGAGCACATCCACCGGGTCCTGCGGATCTGGATTGTGTAAGTTTACCGCCTGTTCGATCACACGGATCTTCCTGCTAAGCCCCTGGCTGCTAAGGCCCGCTCCCCGTCCGGTCATCTCACTTACGGAGCGGTTTAGAAGAACGGAGGCCACGGCGCTGCTGGTTGTGGTGTTGCCGATCCCCATCTCCCCTGTAGCGATGATCTGGTATCCCTTCTTTTTCAGCTCATAGGCCATGGATATCCCAGCATTGACAGCGCTTAAGGTTTCCTCTCTGGTCATAGCCGGCTCCTTAACCATATTTTTTGTGCCATAAGCTGTTTTTTTCTGGATCAGTCTGGTTTCACAGGCGATCCCCACATCCACGGCAAACAGGTCCACATTCAGATGCCTGCACATGACACTGGAAGTAGCCTTTCCCGTAAGCAGATTCTCTGACACGATGGCGGTGACGTCCTGACCGGACTGGGAGATGCCCTCCTTTACCACACCGTTGTCAGCACACATGCACACCAGCGCTTTTTTAGAAAGGTCTAAGTTACAGTCCCCTGTGATCCCTGCAATCTTAACAATGAGGTCTTCTAATTTCCCAAGACTGTGAAGGGGCTTTGCTATACTGTCCCATCGCCTCCTGCATTCTTTCATCGCTTTTTCATCCGGCAGCATGATGTTACCGCAGATTTCCCTCATATCCATCCTGTCTCCTCTTTTCTGTCTGATATTCATGGCATTTCATCAAAAACGCCTTTGGCAGTTCCTGGTTTCCATAGTAATAAAAATGAGGAAATCCGGCAAACAACGTTTCGGTTCCATGGATACATTCCCAGTTCTGGCTCCCCACCGGCTTTTTGGCACAAAAGCCATCTCCGCAGCCATCCGAGTCATAATAATGGAATTCATGGGCATTAAGCTCTGCCCCTTTGACTCCAAACATGGATCCCTCTTTCTGGGTTAAATGAATATAGCCAAACCTTACCAGCTTGTCCCGTTTGAATGCTTTTGCCGGGATCACTCCTGCCATCTTTCGCAGAATGCCGTCCTGATCTTCCATTTCTCTGTGCAGATATAAAAATCCGCCGCACTCTGCCATACAGGGAAGCCCTGAGGATACCTTAGAAAACACTTCCTGTCTCATGGATTTGTTGGCCTCCAGTTCCCTGCCATACAGTTCAGGATAACCTCCATACAAAATCAGCCCGTCCAGATCTTTGGGCAGATGCCTGTGGTGAAGCAGAGAAAACGGAACGATTTCCGCTCCCATTTTCCTAAGCAGCTCCAGATTCTCCCTGTAAATAAAACAAAATGCTTCATCCTGGGCCACTCCGATCTTGACCGGACGGTACCCGGCCTTTTTTAGAGAAAAAGGCTGTGGTGTCTTGGTATCTTCCTCCAGTTTGGGGGCATTTTCTGCGATCTGAAACAGTGTATCCCATTCAATGGTTTCTTTCATGATACCAGCAAGAAGGCAAAGCTTTTCCCGGATGTCCCTGACCTCATCCGGCAGGACAGCCCGAGATGGCGGCTTTCCAACGTACATCCGCGGACCTCTGGCACATATCCGGCAACCGGGATGTGAAGCTGCTCCTCAATGAGTTTCTTCAGACGCGGATACATCATAGGCGAGATCCGGTTCAGAAGGATCCCCCGAATCCCGCTGTCTTTTTGCCATGACAGGAATCCGTGGATCTGTGCAAGAACGGACGTGCTCATGCCCTTAGCATTCACTGCAAGGAGCGCCGGCGTTTTGGTGATTTTGCAAAGTTCATAGGCGCTGGCTTTTGTGGTCGTTCCTCCGAGACCGTCATAGTATCCCATAACGCCTTCCATCACAGCGATCCCTGCATTCTCTGCATGGCCGGCAAGGAACTTTCTGATCTGATCTGGGGAAGAAAAGAAGGGATCCAAATTCCACGATTCTGTCCCGATGGCTTTCCGGTGGAACATGGGGTCAATATAGTCCGGCCCGCATTTAAAGGAAACCGGGTTTTTTCCCATTTCTGCCAGAGCGGCGAGGATACCGCAGGTGATCATAGTTTTCCCACCTGCGCTTGCCAGTGCTGTGATCATGATTCTGTCAAGCTTCATGTTCCACCTCCGGATTTCCCATACCAGAAAGGATAAAAACCGGATTCTCTCCCATCATCAGATGATAGCTGCCCGCTTTTTTAGCCTTTGCCACTGAAACGTTCACCACATCCAGGTCCGCCACCGGAAGCCTTTTGAAAGCCTGGACTGCCTCAGAAAGCGTCTCCAGGGTAATACAGTTTATGACGATTTTAACCCTTGGATTTTTCAAAAGAAGCGTCTCCAGTATCGGAAAAAGGCTTCCGGAAGAACCGCCGATAAACACATGAGTCGGAGGCTCCAGGCCGCTTAATGCCTCCGGTGCTATTCCTTTGATGATCTGCATCGTATCTGCCCGGAATTTCCTGCGGTTTTCATATAAAAGTTCTGCCGCCTGAGGATTTTTCTCCACTGCGTAGACCCGTCCCCTTGGGGTTCTCATTGCCATCTCCACCGACACAGAGCCTGTCCCTGCCCCGATATCATAGCACACCGCATCCTCTGTCAGACAAAGCTTAGAAAGAGTGATGCTCCGTACTTCCTCCTTGGTCATGGGCACCTTTCCCCGCACAAACAGATCATCTCTAAGCCCATGGGTGCTGTGTGGGCTCTTTGCCTTCGAATTCTGGACACAGAGTACACTTAAACGGTCTGTCTTGCAGTCAAGAAATTCTGAGGGCCTGCCGGATCTTATTTTTTCATCCGGATAAGAAAGCCGTTCCCCCACATGGAGGGTCACATCGTTCATTCCATAGTCCAAAAGCTCCCCTGCCAGCTTTCTGACTTCAGTTCCTGTGCCAAGAATGGCAAAGACTTTTTCGTTGGAAGCGATCCTGTGAATGAAATCTGCCTTTTGGCCATGGCTGTTTACAAACACAGCATCTTCCCATGATAAATGGAGCCGGGACATAAAGTAAGATAAAGATGAAATTCCGCAGACAAGCTTAATATCCCATTCGGTCTCTGTTGAAAGAAGCTCGCAGAGCTTTTTTGCCCCGCTGTAAAATCCCGGATCTCCGGACATGGCAATGACGATGTGTTCATAAAAAGGATGTTCCTTGATATAAGACAGGATAATTTCCGCCCGGTATTCCTGAAACAGATCTGCCTGTCTGTGCTCTCCGGCCGCTGTTTTTGCTGTCTCTAAAGGCCGACCGGCTCCGATCAGAAGATCTGCTTTATTACAGGCGCTTATTGCTTCCAGGGTCATAGTCTCTGTGCCGCCCATGCCTACGCCTACGACGCAGACTTCTGGACAAAACGGGATCTGAAACCGCTTTTGAAGCAGCTTTACGCACTCTCTTAACGTAACCCCAGACTCTTCTCTCGGACGGCCGATGACTACAAGCCTGGCCCCCGCCTCTCTGGCTGCCTCCTGCTTTTCAAAGAATCCCCCCTCTTTTCCGGAATCCTTCGTCACCATCCAGCTGCAGTGAAACTGTCTGAGAATAGCCGTATTCAGCTCCCTGGAAAAGGGCCCCTGCATACAGATCAGATGATTTCCCTGAAATCCCAGCCTGGCACAATTTTCGACCACATCCGGCAGAGAGAGCACTCTGGCAAAGATTCTTTTCTCATAATCGGTGACTTCTGTATACTGGGCCAGATCTTTGCTCCCGGTGGTAAGCAGGATATTTCCCTCCGTCTGTGAGAGAAACTGCGCCGCCTCCCTGGCAGAATCCACATAAATCACATCTTCTGCGCACTCTAATGCCACATCTCTGATGAGGCGTACATACTCCGTCTGTGTTTTCGTACAGGCAAAGCGGATATTGTCCGTGACTTTCTCTGCATAGGGATGTGTGGCGTCCAAAACCAGATCCGGCCTTTGAGTGACAATCTGATCCTCTATTTCCTCTGCGGTAAGTCTTTGATGGGATAAGATCAAATGTTTCCCCTGCTCCATGAGGCTCTCCCCGTATTCTGTTGCAGTAAATGCATACACCATCACGCCGGACCGGCACAAAAATTCTGCCAGCTTCCGCCCCTCTGTGGTTCCTGCAAATAAAAATACTTTATACATCTTTGTATCCTCTTGGAGTGACCATGGCACCGGACACGACCTTGGTCTGGGAATTACCCACAAATACGGTAGTAAACATATCCACGCCGGTGTCCCTCAGTCTTTCAAGCGTCATAAGTTCCTTTTCCTGGCCCTGTCTTCCGATCATCTTTCCTATGCCGCACACCGTGTCCGGAGATTTATATTGAAGCATCAGGTCACATGCTTTTTTCAGATAATCCTGTCTCTTTTTGCTGGACGGATTATAAAGGCAGACAGCGAAATCTGCCTTGGAGGCTGCCAGAAGGCGCTCCTCAATCAGCGCCCAAGGTGTCAGCAGGTCACTTAAACTGATCACACAGAAATCATGGGTCAGCGGTGCCCCAAGCAACGCGGCCCCTGCAGTGGCCGCCGTGACTCCCGGCACGATCTCAAGCTCGATGTCCGGATATTTGGCACCGATCTCATACATCAGCCCGGCCATGCCGTAGACTCCCGCATCGCCGCTGCAGATCATGGATACGGTTCTGCCCTTTTGTGCTTCCGAAAATGCCATGCGGCACCGGTCTGCCTCCTTTGTCATAGGGGTAGACAAAAACTCCTTGCCCGGAAGATGGTCTCTTACCAGGTCGATGTATACGGTATACCCGATGATCACATCACTTTCCTTTAAAACTCTTGCCGCCTTGACGGTCATCTGTTCAAAATCGCCAGGACCGATGCCGACCACATATACTTTATGACTCAAACCTAATCCTCCATTCTTTTAATGCAAGGGCCGCCGTGACCCCGCATCCAGCCTGCTTTCCCGCTATGAGGCGGCCGCCCTTCCCTGCCGCCAGTACGGCGCTTCTCTCGCACACATTGTCTGCTCCTGTCACACTGCTGACAAAATCGGATGCCGAAAACACACCCCGAGCCTCCATCAGTTCCCCGGCATCATAGGTTACAAAAGGCATCCCCTCTTCCCTGCAGAAGGCAAGGATCCCTGGCTCCTCCTTTTTCAGGTCAATACTCGCCGCCAGCCCTACTGCATTGGGTTCTATCCTCTCATTTTTCAGCATCCTCTGCACTGACTGCCGGATTGTCTCTGCTTTGGTTCCTTTCCTGCATCCAATTCCAAGCACCACTGCCTTTGGTACCAGCCTTAACGTATTAGGAAAAGGACGACAGTTGTCTCTCACCGAGATACAGATGCCAGACTCCGTGTCCCTGGCTGTAACCAGCCCTGCGGGAAGCTTTCCTGATACAGGAAAATCACTGTGAAATCCCACCGAAATACCCGCCAGAAGTGAGGCCGAAATTTCCTTTGCCGCTGCAAGGTCTGTGATGTGCAGATCGTTGTCCTTTGCAAACAAATCCACTGCAAACAGCTGATGAACGTCAGTAGCCGTGGTAATGACCGGGACAGCTCCAGTAACAGATGCGGCCTGCTCTGCAAGACGATTGGCTCCTCCCAAATGGCCGGACAGCAGGGGCACGGCAAAGGTTCCCTTTTCGTCAATGGCGATCACGGCCGGATCCGTATCCTTACTCCTTACAAAAGGAGCGACAGCCCGCACCGCAATGCCACAGGCCCCAACAAAGATAAAAGCTTCTTTCTGGTTAAACTGCCGCCCGGTCCAGTCGTTTAGCGGTTCTTCTATACAAAAGATGTCATCCTCCTGTATATGCCTGGATTTCACCGAAATCTCTGTTTCAAACCCATGACATTCCAGTCCTGTCTGCAATTTCTGTGCAATCCTCAGCCCCTGCTGGCTGAAACAGATGATGGCTGTCTTCATTTCTGCTTTCCCTTTCTGTACCCTGTGGTAAATTCCGGATCATAAAGCCTGGACCGCTGATAGTGGTGATGAGAGACAGCATCCCCCACAATTATCAGGGCTGTTTTTGTGATCCCGTACCGCTTGGCAGTCTCAGAGAGGGTCCCCACCGTACAGAGTCTGGTCATCTCATCTTCCCAGGTCGCTTTATATACAATGGCCGCGGGGGTTTCCTCCCTATAACCGCCGTCCACCAGTCTGCCGGAAAGCTCCTCCAACATGCCGGTGCTCAAAAAGATGACCATAGTGGCCTGATGGGCCGCAAAGGATTCTATACTTTCCTTTTCCGGTACCGGTGTCCGGCCTGCCATTCGGGTTATGACCACACTCTGTGACACACCGGGAAGCGTATACTCCAGGTTCAGGGCAGATGCCGCCCCGCAAAAGGAACTGACGCCTGGACAGGAATCATAACCGATGCCCTTCTCATCCAAAAGATCCATCTGCTCCCGGATTGCCCCGTAAAGACACGGATCTCCAGTGTGCAGGCGGACGGTGTCTTTTCTAGCCGCCTCCCCTTCCTCCATCACCTGAAGCACTTCTTCCAGAGTCATTTTTGCGCTATTGTAAAGTTCACATTCGGATTTTGTATAAGAAAGCAGCTGAGGGTTCACCAGGGAGCCTGCGTAAATCACAATATCCGCTGTCTCAAGAAAACGCTTTCCCCTTACGGTGATCAGATCCGGCGCCCCACTGCCCGCTCCTACAAAATGAATCATTTGGTTTCCTCCTGTTCCTTTACAATAATCAGAGAATAATACCCTGCCTCCAGCGGAATTTCATCGGTACATCCATAGAGCTTTTCATCTGTCATGCCGCAGTTTTCCACCATTTTCCCGGAAAGATTTCGCTGTACCAGCTTCTCCTTAAGCTTCGACAGATTTTTTCCCGCCTTCATAAATACCTTGGTCCCTGAAAGCTTTAAGCTGTTTTCCACCTCATAAGCTGCCGGAATAATATGAAGCGGCTGGTTTTTTCCCGCAAGCCCGGTATCCATCCTGGCCGCCGCCGCACAGAAGGAAGGAATTCCGTTGATGATCTTTGCCGTAAATCCCTGCTTTCTGAGCATCCGGTGCAGATAAAGATAGGTGGAATATACGGTGGGGTCCCCCAGGGTTAAAAATGCCACATCCTCCCCCTTCAAAAGATATTCCCTAAGAACACTGGCGCCTGTCTCATGGCTTTCCCGTAGCTTTGTCTCATCCCTTGTCATGGGCATATGAATCCCTGCCAATTCCTTTTCCCTGATCTCCGGGCAGATCTTCACCGCAATCTGAAATGCCGTACTATCCTCCGGTTGTCTGCCGGGAACTGCGATCACACTGCATTCCCTGATCTTGCGCACCGCTTTTAAGGTCATAAGCTCCGGGTCCCCAGGCCCTACTCCGATTCCATATAAAACTCCACTCATTTTTTCTCCTTCAGTCTCTTCCATAATGTATCTGTGTGCTCTGTCTGTCCAAGGAATCCGTAAACATTGGAAAATACCACCGCCCCGGTTTTGATTCTTCCATAGGCACGCCGGGAAAGGTTCTCTCCGATCCTCCTTATCACATCGTCCATAGCCGGTTTCAAAAGACCTTCTGAATGCAGATAGTCTAAAGCCTCCTCCGTTGTTTTTGCCTCAAGGATCTGCTTTACCGTTTGAAGTCCAACACCGCTCCTGACCGCCGCAGCCGCCAAAAGCTCCGAACGGCAGTCAGCCTCTCTTGAGTGGGTATTCATGATCCCGCCTGACACCTTGATGAATTTTCCGATGTGTGAGACAAACAAAATGCCCTTAGCCCTTAGATTTACTGCCATATCAATGGTCTCACCGACATAATTGCTGCACTTTAAGATCTGATCCTTTTCTATTTTGTACTGTTCCTTTACATAATCCGCGCCATAATTTCCCGGCGTCACCAAAAGATAACCGTTTCCCTCACAAAGGCGGATCCGCATCTCAACTTCTATGCTTTTCACGAGGGCTTCCTCACTCATGGGCTCCACGATCCCTGTGGTACCGAGGATCGATATGCCGCCCTCAATTCCGAGACGGGGGTTGAACGTCTTTTTTGCTGTCTCTTCCCCCTCCGGCGTCCACACTGTGACTTTCAGTCCCCCTTCAAAATCCGAACAGTCAAGGACTTCCCTGACCGCCTCCGTGATCATAGCCCGGGGCACACGGTTGATGGCCGACTCCCCCGGTGCCTGGGAAAGGCCTTTTTTTGTGACTCTCCCGATGCCTTTTCCCCCTTCAATGAGAATTTCAGGGGAAGGAATCTTTGTTACATCCGCATAAATATGGATGCCGTCTGTCACATCCGGGTCATCCCCTGCGTCCTTTTTCACACAGCAGGAAACAGATTCCTCGGAGATCTTTAAATCCTTAAGGGGCAGTGAGAGCCGGATACCCGCAGGAGTCAGCAGGGAAACGTTCTGCACCTTTCCTCCCAAAAGAAGGCACCTTGCCGCTCCTTTGGCCGCTGCCGCCGCGCAGGAACCTGTGGTGTAACCGCATTTAAGCTCCTTATTCTGTTTGATGATCACACGGTCTTTTAATCCTCTGCCCATACAAATTCTCCTTGATCGGTACGTTTTATTCCTTGAGGGCGAAATAGGAATCCATCACTCGCAGGGTCTGATCCACATCCTTTGGCTTCATGGCATTGTTAAAGAAAATAGCCTCAAACTGGGACGGCGCCAGGTGGATGCCATGGTCCAGCATATAGTGGAAATAGTCGGCAAATGCCTGTACATCCGAGGTTTTCGCCTCTTCATAATTGGTCACCGGGATATCCGTAAAGAACAGACAGCTTAAGGATCCGGTCCCTGTGATCTGACACTTTGCCCCGTGCTTTTTAAGAATATCTCTTACACCGCTCCGGAAAGTCTCCCCAAGCTCCTCCAGATGTCCATAGATCTCCGGGTGCTCCTTTAAGATTGAAAGTTCTTTCAGACCTGCGGCCATGGCGACGGGATTGCCGCTTAACGTTCCGGCCTGGTAGACACTTCCAAGGGGAGCGATCATCTCCATGATCTCCCTTCGTCCTCCGTAGCATCCAACCGGCATTCCGCCTCCGATGATCTTTCCAAACGTGGCCAGATCCGGAGTGACCCCGTAAGCCCCTTGGGCTCCCTGAAGTCCCAGCCGGAAGCCTGTGATCACCTCGTCAAAGATCAGAAGGGTGCCGTTTTGTGTACAAATCTTTCGCAGTTCTTTTAAAAAGCCTTCCTCTGGAAGCACAACTCCCATGTTGGCCGCCACCGGCTCTATGATCAAGGCCGCGATCTGGCCCTGGTTATCTTCAAATAATGTTCTCACACTGTCCATATCGTTATAAACGGCAGTCAGGGTATCCTTGGCACAGCCCTTTGGCACCCCGGAACTGTCCGGGATCCCCGCAGTCATGACACCGGAGCCTGCCTTGACCAGCAGTGCGTCAAAATGCCCATGGTAGCAGCCCTCAAACTTGATAATCTTATCCCTGCCTGTGAATCCTCTTGCGGCGCGGATAGCGCTCATAACCGCCTCTGTGCCGGAATTGACCATACGGACCATGTCAAAACAGGGAACCAGCTCACAGAGCAGTTCACCCATTTGGACTTCCATCTCCGTAGCCGTGCCAAAACTCAGGCCGTTCCTTGCGGCCCCGATTACAGCTTCCTGGATCTCTGGATGATTATGCCCTAAGATCATCGGCCCCCAGGAACCTATGTAGTCAAGGTACCGTTTTCCCTCTTCATCGTACACATAAGTGCCTTCCGCCTTTTTGATAAAGCGTGGACAGCCTCCCACAGACTGGTATGCCCTGACCGGGCTGTTGACACCTCCCGGCAGCACCCGTTTCGCACGCTCAAACAAGCTTTCTGATCGACTCATCATCCGATTCTCCCTTCCTTCATAAATCCTGCAATCTCCTTAGCAAAATAGGTCAGCAGGATATCGCAGCCTGCCCGGTAGATTCCGGCCGTGGTCTCACAGATCATCTGCTCCTCATCGATCCAGCCTTTCATGGCCGCGGCTTTTATCATGGCATATTCCCCGCTGACACTGTATGCAGCCACAGGAAGGTCCACCGTATTGCGCACCTCCCTTACGATATCCAGGTAAGACAGGGCAGGTTTGACCATAATGATATCAGCCCCCTCTTTGCAGTCCTGTTTTACTTCCTTTAATGCCTCCAGGCGGTTGTGGTAATCCATCTGATAGCTTTTCCGATCCCCAAAGGAAGGAGCAGACCCGGCCGCATCCCGGAACGGGCCGTAAAATGCGGAGGCATATTTGGAAGCATAGGACATGATCGGAACATCCGTGTAGCCGTTTTGGTCCAACAGATGTCTGATCTCACCTACCCTGCCGTCCATCATATCAGACGGTGCCACCATGTCGGCTCCGGCCTGCACTTGGGACAGGGCGGTCTTGGCGATCATGGGAAGGGTCTTATCGTTGTCCACCTGGTCTCCAGTCAGAATGCCGCAGTGGCCGTGGGACGTATATTCACACATACACACATCGGTAATGTAATAAAGGTCCGGCACTTCCTTTTTTGCTTTTAAAAGCGCTCTCTGAATAATACCGTCTTCTGCCCATGCCCCGGTGCCGCACTCATCCTTTTGTCCCGGAATTCCAAACAACATAACGCTTGGCACTCCCGCATCCGCCATCTCAGTGAGCACTTCCGGCATCCGGTCCAGACTGTACCTGTACTGGCCCGGCATGGATGGGATCTCTTCTTTCTTATCTTCCCCTTCTGTCACAAAGAGCGGGTAAATAAGAGAAGATGCATCCATTCTCGTTTCCCTCACCATTTTCCTCAACACCGGCGTAGACCGGAGTCTTCTTGATCGTATTGTCATATCCATTTTAACTTCCTTCTTTCTGCCTCTATGATTCCGATTTCATCTGTTTCGCCAGACAGCACCCAAGCTCTTTTGCATCCTCCAAACTGCCTTTGACACTCTGTTTCCGGTAGATCTTTTCCGCCTCATCATAAAATAGCCCGGTAAGGCACAAGCCCTTTCCCAAGACAGTGCCGTACGCCGCGATAGGGGATGAACAGCCTCCATCCAGCGTACGCACAAAGCTCCGTTCTGCTAAAGTCACAAGCTCCGTCTGCCTGTCGTGGATACAGGAAAAAAAGGACTGGTCAAAATCCTTTCTCACCTGAATGCACAAGGTTCCCTGTCCTGCCGCCGGCAGCATCTCTTCCACTGAAAGATAACGGCTGATCCTGTCCTGAAGTCCCGCTCTTTTAAGCCCCGCCGCCGCCATAATCAATGCCGAGTACTGGCCTTGATCCAGCTTATTAAGACGAGTATGAATATTTCCCCGGACACTTTGAAACTTTGCATCCGGAAACAGTTCCTTTGCCTGCAGGACCCTTCTTAAGCTGGAAGAACCGATCACCTGCTCTCGGTTCTCCCTGTCCTCTTTACCAGGCAGTACCAGCACATCCCTTGGATCCCCTCTTTTGGGAACCGCTGCAATGGGCAGGTCAGGAGAAATCTCCATCGGCAGGTCCTTCATACTGTGGACTGCCATATCGATCCTGCCGTCGAGCAGCGCTTGGTCCAATTCCTTTACAAAAAGTCCCTTGCCCCCTATTTTATCCAATGTCTTATGAAGAATCTTGTCCCCGGTAGTCTTCATCGTCACCAGCTCCACGGAAAGATCCGGATAATGTTCCTTCAGCTGTCTGATTACAAGCTCTGTCTGGGCCACGGCCAAAAGGCTTTCGCGGCTTCCAATCCTCAGTCTTTTTGGTTCCATATCAAACTCCTGATTCTGTCTGCTGTCTGTTTTGTCTTTTTATGATCGGTACCTCCCGACGTGACTCCGATGACAATATCCCCGTTCTTTATGACAGAAGGAAAATAAAAGCTGCATTCCTCCTTGCAGTCACAGATATTGACCGGAAGGCCTGCTTTTCGGGCCTCCTGAAAAACTGCGTGGTTGACCGCCCGTGAGTCTGTGGCCGCAAACACCATATCAAAGCCATTAAGATCCCCGGGAACATAACTCCTCTGGATCCACTGGACAAACCCGCTGCAGATCATGTCCTCGATTCCGCTGCATACCAAAGGAGAGATGACCGTAACCTGGTCATGGAACATCTTAAGTGTACGGAGCCGGCGCAGGGCGATGTTTCCCCCTCCCACCATAATAAGCTGCAAATCCTGCATATCAATATATAACGGAAAATACGACATAAAAGCCCTCCTTAATAAATACTGACCTCTTCTGCTGAGGCTTCCAGCGCCTTTAAAATCTGCGGCCATTCTTCTCTCGGCAGGATGTCCTTAAGCCCGAAGAGGATCCGTTCCAATGCTGATGCAGAAGCCCGTTCCACTTCCTGTTTAAGCCTGCAGACATCGGCTCCCTCCTTCCGAAGCTCCTTATAAGAATTCTTTAACTTGGCGTTGGTCAGCTCTGCCGCAGCGTTGCTGACTGCATGGACCAGAGGAATATAATTTCTGAAATAGTACCAGTTCATAAATTCACCGGTCTGCTCCCGAAGAATCTTCCGAGCCTTCTGCATCTCTTTTTCATTGACTGATGCCTGAATGCCCAAATCATCCATACCAAGCAGTTTACAGCCGTTAAGTTCTGAGAGCTTCGGATCCAAATCCCTGGGAACTGCCAGATCCGCAAACACATAAGTGTGCTGTTTTTGAAATGTCTCCGAAGCCTGCTGTGCATAGACCGTATAATGAGGACTCCTGGTGGCGCTGAAGATAAAATCCATAGCACCCATAGCCTCATAACGTTCCTTATATGGGACTACCTGGCAGCCTGCCGGAATCATCACATCCTGTTTTCTGTATTGTCTCAAGGTCATGGACACTTGGGCTTTTTTATGTACAAGCCAGGAAGCCAGCAGACGTCCCATCTCCCCATTACCTATGACCAGGCAGCGTTTCCCCTGAAAAGAACCGTACCGCTCTTCCAAGATTGACACTGCCCTCTCCGGCACAGAGGTATCCCTGCTGCCGATCCGGGTGTCGGTCTTCACCTTTTTGGCGGCGGTCACCGCCATTCTAAAAAGTGTATCCAGCACTGAATCCGGTTTACAGCATTCCCTTGCCCTTTCAAGGGCGTCCCTGACCTGGGAGACGATCTGGTCTTCGCCGAGAATCTGGGAATGAATCCCGCTGGCCAGCTCCATGAGATAAAGCACCGCCTCCTCACCGGATCGTCTGACAAACAGCCTGCGTTTGGAATCGTCTATTATAGATAGCTGTGAGAACAAATACTCAAGAGGATCTCTTCCCAGATGATAAAACCACAGTTCAGTCCGGTTGCATGTAGACAGGACAATACAGGAAGCCTTTGGATCTGCATCCTTTACGGACTGCATAAACCGTACCGCCCCTGAATCTGTAAATGCAAAGGGTTCCCGCTCGTCCACCGATGCCGTATGATAATCAATTCCTATCATCGAAAGTTCCATAAATAACTCCTTTTTTATATCTGAGAGAATTTTAGCACGTTTTGTGGAAAGTCCGCAACTTTAATGACCATTATACCATAACATTTTCCACATGATTTCCGTTCAGCTCTTAGAATGCTTCACTCCAATCATGTAGAAAATGGACGTAATGTCTGCTGGAGAAGGGCTTCTTTTGACTTATATCATTTTACTTTTTTGTGTGTTCTCTAAGAGTTACATATTCGTTCTGGCTTATTGGTAACTCATTAGAAAATAGATGTAATATCTGTTGATAGATGCAATTCAGAAAAACTATCGTAAGTGGTGCCTTTTGTCTTGCAGCTGCCTTTTCCAGCGGACATGATGTCCATTTTTACCAGTTCTCCGGCTTGCATTCGAAGGAATGTAAAATTTTCTATCTTTCAGAATTCTTTTAGTTCAATCTGAAACATAAGGAGAGGGAAGGCTGTCCCTCTGACAGAACAGCACTTCCCTCTATTTTATGTATTTCTCTATAAATTCCTCAATGGCAATCGGTCTGGAAAAATAATATCCTTGGCCGCAGTCACATTGAAGTTTCTTTAGAAGCTCCATCTGCTCCTCTGTCTCAATTCCCTCTGCCGTGGTTTTTGTAGCTCCGAATCCCCTGCACATATAAATAGTAGAGCGGACAATGGCTCTGGCCCTTTCATTGGTCATGATCTCCGATATGATGCTCTTATCTAATTTCACCTCATCAAATTTGATATTGGAGAGCAGTGTAATATTTGAATATTTAGCACCGTAATCATCTAAGGATAGATAAAACCCGGCGTCCTTGATCTTTTGTGACAGAGCCACCAATTCTGAGGTTTTAAGCTTCGACACGGATTCCGTCACCTCAATACAAATCTGTCCTGCGTCCACATCATATTTTCTACAGACTGCAAGGATCCGGTCTACAATATCATATTCCAGAAGAGTGACCCTGGAAAAATTCACTGAAATCTTTCCTATGTCATGGCCCTGGCTGTGCATCTTATTTATGAGCCGGCAGACACATTCCAGTGCGTAGAAGTCGATGTGGCGGATCACACCTTCTGCTTCATATAAAGGGATGAACCGATCCGGAAATATCAGATCTCCGTTGTTATCCACTCTTCTGATCAGCGCTTCCGCTCCAGAAAGTTTTCCTGTCCCAAGATACACTTTGGGCTGCAAAAACACCCGGTACCTGTCCTGGTTAATATCTTTTATGACCTGTTTGGCAATTGTGGAATCATGGTTGTATCCCTCATAAACTGAAAATTCATAATACTTTTGTTTATTGGCATACATAAGCTCATCCGCATGGTTGATCAGCTCATTGATATCTGTGATAGCTTCCTCCCATGTAGTTCCGATGGATGCACTGATCTCTTTATGCTCCTTTACCTTGTTTCTCAGCACTAGTTCCTTTTTATGAAACTCTTCCTGGCTGATATTCCTGCACAGGACAACAAATTCGTCTCCGCCTATGCGGTAGATCTGTTCCCGGAACACGGCCTTCAAGATCTCTGCCATACAGATAATCAGCTTATCCCCGTACTCATGGCCAAACCGGTTATTGGCTACTTTAAGGCCGTTTAAATCCACATAAGCGACACCGATATTGCTGCAGCCGTGCTTTTCAATGTCAAACACCTCTTCCATGTATTTGTTCCGGTTCCAGAGCCCCGTCAAAATATCCACATAGCTTAAATGCTCCAGTCTGGAAACCATTCTGCGCTTCTGCAGGTCATTGGCGATAAAATAGGTCACTGATTTTAAAAGGTCTGGATTCTCCCTGTTTCTTTTGGGGTCATCCACGCCTATAAATCCGCAGACCTTTCCCATCTCATACAGCGGAGCTGCCATCAGGCTATGAATCCCCTGCCCGTTGAGTATGTCATATGCCTCACTTTCCGGATCAATCTCCTGGTCAAGGGATGATACGGAAAAGCTTCCGCTCTTTTCAAATTGTCTGAGCCATTTTTCCAGGGTTGACAGTGAAATCTCCTGAAGATTTCCGATCTCACTTGTGACATTCTCTGCACACCATTCATAAGTATTGCACGCAATTTTCTGATCGTGGTCAATTTCAAAAATATAAGTCCGGTCCCCGCCATAATGCTCCGCGATCAATTCCAAAAGCCTGTGGATGGCACAGTCCAGATCCAGCGTATCATTTAGAGTTTTAATACACTGCAGAAGTGTTTCGTCCTGTTGCACTTTACTGCCCAGCAACTTTTTCTGCCGCTCTTTGTCCGTGATATCCGTTGCGATCTCCATCCGCACACGATAGCCAGGGACAGGCTCTATGAGATAATCTACGATCACAAAGTATCGGTCCAGATATTTATTATAACGGGTCCAGCGGCTGCTGCCTTCCGCGCGCAGCCTCTCATTGGTACAGAATTCACATGGTTCCCGCTTCCCCTGAAGGAGCTCATAACACTTCTGCCCTTTATAATCATCTCCGGTAATCTGATACCGTTTTTTCCCGGATCCATTGATGTATAAAACTTCATAAGTATCAATGTCACTGACATATATAATATTGTCGGTGCTGTCCAAAATTGCTTTTCTGAGGATATTTTCATTCATGTCTTCTACCTCTTTTGTTTATCTTAAAGTTTATATAAAAGTCATTATAGCATATTTTTCCTGCCGCCGTTGCTGTCTTTTTCAGATTCATGTATAATTAAATTCCAGACAACAACGACTGAATTACAGGAGGAACCGCCATGTCAAAACTACAGGAACTGCTTCGTCAGGCAGATGCGTACAAAGAAATCATACTGAAGGCTGATACCCATTCAGATAAACCTATAGAAACCGCCGAGCTCCAGACCACTGATATCACAGAAAACCTCATAAAGGATCTGCACAGAACCATCTATAGCGGAACAGATTCCTCACAGGCAGGCCGATACCGCACTTCCCCGGCAAAAGATCCGGATGCGGACTTTCTCCCGCCTTCCCCGGAGGATCTGCCCCGGCTCATGAGCCATCTGGAAAACCAGATCCACTCCTCAAAATCTGCCCTGCATCCGGTGGAGCTTGCGGCAATGGCGCAGAAACGCCTGATCGATATCCATCCTTTTGCAGACGGAAATGAAAAAACCGCAGAAGCCTTGGGGAATTTGATCCTGTCCAGATCAGGCTACTGCCCGGTCACAGTCCCTGCCTGCAGGGAAAAGGATTTTTTGGACGCACTTGCATCCTCCAGGAGATCCAGCGATATGGAACCTTTATCAATCCTTCATGCAGAGCTTGTCATTGAAGCTCAGAGAAATCATATCCGCAGCATGGGAATCTCGCTTTAACAGTGCGGAATTTTAGGAGTTTTATAGAATAAAGTGGACAAGTCCGCTTTACGCGCCGATGTACAGCTGCAAAGCAGCCTTCCTTGGCACATCGTGCGCATCATGCCTTCATGGCTTTTTTCTTCCATAGGGAGAACTATCCTATGGAATAACATTAAACAGCATCCGTTTGTATGCTGTTTTTTTAAAACCAATGATAAGGTTTCTTCTTTGTTCTTCGTTTCCAGCTGAGATTCTGATACTAAGAAAATTGAGAAACAAAAGAAATCCGCATGGCATTCACTGTTCCCATTCCCTTTTTTGCCGGCGATTTGTTATCATATCAGGCATGAACTTCCATTTTTTCTGTCACAGAGAGGTATGTCTGCTGTCTAATCAGATAAGGAGGTAACATACATGAGAAAATATTCAAACGAAGAACTATCTGAATTGATCGACAAAGCGGCTGCAGGTGATAAAGAATCTCTGGAAGCCATCATTTTAAGCGTCCAGGACCTGATCTTTAACCTATCTCTGAGGATGCTGGGCACATTTGCAGATGCTGAAGATGCCACACAGGACATTATCCTAAAGATTATGACCCACCTGTCCACCTTTAAAAAAGAGAGTTCCTTTTCCACTTGGGTTTTCAGCATTTCTAAGAATCATCTACTCAACTACAAAAAACACATGTTTGCCCATCGTCCGCTGAGCTTTGAATTTTACGGAAATGATATTGAAAACGCCCCGCTTTATGATATTCCTGATCTGACACAAAATGTGGAGGAGTCCATATTGGCAGAGGAGCTGAAAATGTCCTGCACCAATGTAATGCTCCAGTGTCTCGATGCAGAAAGCCGGTGCATCTTTATTCTTGGAACCATGTTTCAGCTGGACAGCCGGACAGCCGGTGAGATCCTAGAGCTGTCTCCGGAAGCTTACCGGCAGAGGCTTTCAAGAATCCGCCACAGAATGGCTGATTTTCTTGAAGCTTACTGCGGCGAATACGGAGGCGGCAAATGCCGGTGCAAAAACAGGATCAACTATGCAGTCCAAAGCCGCAGACTGGATCCCTCAAATCTGGATTACACAAGCGCTGAACCTGCCCTAGACCAAGTCCGTCTGGAGTTTAAAAATGCAATGGAGGACATCGACGGCCTCTCACAAAAATTTTCTTTCTGCAGGCTCTACGAATCTCCGGAAACTGTTACAAAGTTTGTCTCAGACTTTTTAGATTCCGTGTCACTCTCTGTCATAAAAAATTCATAAAAGGGGGATTCTTATGGATACAAATATGATATTGTCATACTTAACGGATTTAAATAAGAACAACAACCGTGAATGGTACCATGCACATAAAAAAGAATTTCAAAAGGCAAATGCACAGTTTGAGGCCTTACTGCAGGAATTGATCTATAAGATAGGAGAATTTGACAGCAGCATTCTGTACTTTAAGCCAAAAGAACTAACCTTTAAAATCGTCCGGGATACCCGGTTCAGCCATGACAAGAAACCCTATCTTCCGGCATTTCGGGCGCATATAGGCCCAAAGGGCAAACTTCCCGTACCTGTGGGATATTATCTTTTAATTATGCCGGGAGACCATTCCTTCCTTGGAGGAGGGCTCTTTGCTGGCATGTTTAAGGATGCGACTGCCATGGTAAGGGACTATATATCAGAAAATCCAAAAGAGTGGGATAATGTACTCCATTCTGATGAATTTGAACCCTTTTTTACTGTACAGGGCGATTCCCTAAAAAATGTTCCCAGCGGATATGACAAGGAACATCCGCATGCCGAATATCTGAAATACAAAAGCTGGTACGTGGAATATCCTTTTAAGGACAATGACCTGATGGATACAGATTGTTTTATCCGGCATGCCGCAGAAATATTCCAAAGGATGAAACCATTTCATGATTTTCTGAATAAGGCTCTGGCCGGGTTTGAGATGCCTAAGAGGCCTTAACTTCACACGTTTTACCAAAAAACCGTCTGCCTTAAGTATGATCCGGCAGACGGTTTTCTCTTATGATCTTATTTTCCCAGCTGTTTCACACAGCCGGACTGAATGGCCACGATGTTTCTTTTAATCTTTTCCCTCGGCCAGTCCCACCACTTGGACTCAAGCAGCAAGGAGACAGTCTCTTCTGAAAATCTCTTTTTAATAGGTTTGGCAGGGACACCTCCCACAACCGTATAGGCCGGGACATCTTTTGTCACCACTGCGCGGCTTCCGATGACCGCGCCGTCACCGATTGTGACACCTGCCATAATGACAGCCTCGTAACCGATCCATACATCATTACCGATGATGATATCTCCTTTGTTGTCCCATGCGTCAGTGACATTTTCCATCCTAAGCTCCCATTCTTCAAAGAAGAGGGGAAATGGATAAGTGGATAAGGATGACATGGCATGATTGGCGCTGTTGAAAAGGAACTTGGCACCACATGCGATGGAACAGAACTTTCCGATCACAAGCCTGTCATGATTGATTGGATAGTGGTATAAAACATTATTGGTCTCAAATAAGACCGGATCATTGACAAAGTCGTTATACATTGTATAATCTCCGACAATGATATTAGGATCTGTGATCACATGTTTTAAATATATTGTTTCGTTATCTCCCGTACGGGGATATATTTGTTTTTCTGGAACAGCCATTTGAAATCCTCCTGTAGTCTGATGTTTTCTGCAACTATTCCAGTCAATGCAATACAAAGTTTCAACAGCCTCACCTCTTTTGCTTTCTTGATACAACCCTATTTTATCATGAATATTTTATCCCGTCACTCAAATACTACCTCCTGAGGTGATTAGATTTGAGAAAGGAAGCCGCAGATCCATATTGGTGTCTGCGGCTTTCTGGGGCCCATTGTTTTTTCATCAAAGTTTATTTTTAATGCCCTCATGGAATTCAGAATCGCAATGACGGAAACTCCCACATCTGCAAAGACTGCTTCCCACATATTCGCCATACCCAGGGCTCCAAGGGCCAATACCAGCGCCTTGACCGCCAGGGCAAACACAATATTCTGTTTTACGATGCGCAGTGTCTTTCTGGAGATATACACGATTGACGCGATTTTCCTTACGTCATCATCCATGAGCACCACGTCCGCGGCCTCAATGGCTGCGTCAGATCCCATACTTCCCATAGCGATGCCGATATCTGCTCTTGTGAGGACTGGTGCATCATTGATGCCGTCCCCGACGAACGCAAGCTTTTCTTTATCCCGCTGTCTTTCCAACAAACCTTCCACTTTAGAGACCTTATCTCCCGGGAGAAGTTCAGAATATACCTCATCAATCCCAAGTTCTGCCGCAACGGATTCCGCCGCTTCTTTTCTGTCTCCGGTGAGCATGACGCATTTCTTCACTCCCACACGCTTCATGCTTCTGATAGCCTCTTTAGCCCCTTCCTTAACGGTGTCAGAGATGACGATTGCCCCGACAAATTCGCCCTGCCTTGCCACATAGACGACGGTGCCTGCTTCCTTGCAGGAAGCATAATCAATCTTCTGCTGTCTCATCAATTTGCCATTGCCCACCAGAATCTCTTTTCCGTCGATCATAACACGGATTCCGTGTCCGGCAATCTCCTCTGCATCAGACACACGGTTCATATCCAGCGTCTTTCCATACGCTTCTTTGATCGAACCGGCAATCGGGTGGTTAGAATAACCTTCCCCCAGTGCGGCCAGCTCCAGCAGTTCCTCCTCCCCACAGTTCTGCGGAAGGATCTGCGTCACCTTAAATTCACCCTTTGTCAGTGTCCCTGTCTTATCAAAGACGATGGTAGTCATCTCAGATACTGCTTCCAGATAATTGCTTCCTTTTACCAACACACCGATCTTGGATGCGGCTCCAATCCCTCCAAAGAATCCCATAGGCACAGAAATAACAAGTGCACATGGACAAGAAATAACAAGGAAAATACATGCTCTCTGGATCCATTCACCCCATCCGCCTCCTAAGATCAGTGGTGGCAGCACAGCAAGCAGCACTGCTCCCACTGTCACGACCGGGGTATAGTACTTGGCGAATTTTGTGATAAAATTCTCTACCTTAGCTTTTTTGCTGCTGGCATTTTCCACAAGCTCCAGGATTTTTGCCACTGTGGAATCCTCAAACTCTTTTGTCACCTTTACTTTTAATGTGCCGCTGCCGTTGACGCAGCCGCTGATGATCTCATCCCCTGCAGACGCTTTTCTTGGTACAGACTCCCCTGTCAAAGCCGCAGTATCAATCAGAGATTCTCCTTCTGTCACTATCCCATCCAGAGGAATCCGCTCGCCAGGTTTTACCACAATGATCGTTCCCACTTCCACGTCATCCGGGTCTACCTGAGTCAGTTCTCCATCTGCCTCAATGTTGGCATACTCCGGACAGATATCCATCATCGCGGAAATGGACTGGCGGGATTTCCCCACCGCATAACTCTGAAACAGCTCTCCAACCTGATAAAAAAGCATGACGGCCACTGCTTCTGAATACTCCTTCACACCAAGGGCCCCAAAGGTAGCAATCATCATTAAAAAATTCTCATCAAAGATCTGTCCATGGCTGATGTTTCTGACTGCTTTGAAAATAATGTCATACCCGATCACTAAGTACGGGATCAGATAGATCAAAAACAAAAGCCAGGAACCCTTAAGGCCATCAAGCCCTCCTGTATGCTCCGCTGTCATCAGCCCTGCCAGCAAAAGAAACGCTATGACAATGCGGACCAGCATTATTTTATGTTTTTTGGTCATATTTATAGTCTCCTTATTTATAATATGAAACCCCGAAAACTGGAATCATATCCTATGCATCCGGGGTATCTCTGCTACATTAAAATCTTGCAGTCTGGCTCTACCTTGGCACAGGCATTGACCACCTTCTGCATAATCTCATCAAATTGCTCGTCTTCTGCATTGATCGTCATTTTCTGGGTCATAAAGCTTACACTTGCATCGTTCACACCCGGAATCTTTTTAATTGCTTCTTCCATCTTGGCAGCGCAGTTCGCACAGTCTAAATCCTCTAATTTAAATTTTTTCTTCATAACAACCTTCCCTTCTTTTATGATTATTCCTCAATATGATCTCTTCCCTGGGCAATGATTGTCCTTACGTGACCATCTGCCAGTGAATAAAATACGGATTTTCCTTCTCTCCTGGACTTTACAAGCTTTGCCTGTTTCAGGATCTTCAGCTGATGCGAGATCGCAGACTGGGTCATGTTGAGAGCCTCCGCCAAGTCACACACGCAGACCTCCGCTTCAAACAGGACAAATAAAATCCTGATCCTTGTAAAATCGCCGAATACTTTAAACAGCTCGGCTAAGTCGTGCAGTTCTTCTTCCTCAGGCATCTTGTCACTTACGATTTTCAGCAAATCATCGTGTACCTGAAATGTATCGCAGCATTCCACGTCATTTACAGCCAATTTCTCACCCACTTTCTTCTTACTATCATTCATATGAACAATTATTCATATGTTTATAATATAACTCTTTCTCCATAATGTCAATGGAGAAAGCAAAGTTTAATTGATATTTTTTTTCAAGAACAAAGTGGGCAAGCCACTTCATCTCCCCACCTCCTCACTCTTTGAGGGGCTTGTGCACTTTGCGCGCCAAATGCGATTTGACGTAG
>OAWB01000179.1_pt1 | contig 60811 bp, 63 predicted proteins | sample 1550621 | NCBI WGS metagenome assembly OAWB01 (sample SAMEA2580107, study PRJEB22360) | human gut metagenome | biome: human gut; feature: human-associated habitat; material: faeces | place: Denmark | collected 2008/2010
TGTGGACGGCGAACAGTACTTGGCATTGGGCGCTGATTTAAGTTCAAAAGAAAAACAGACAGTACTGGAGCTGCTGGGAGTAAGCGATACGGGCGGCTATACGATGATCAAGGTTACAAATAAAGAGGAACATGAATATCTGGGAGACTATTTATCCAGCAAGGTTATCGGGAGCAGGGCGTTATCATCTGTCACTGTCAAGAAGACTGACAGCGGAAGCGGGGTCAATGTGCAGACAGAGAACATTACATACTGTACTGAGGGAATGTACAAGAACGCTCTTGTGACTGCAGGGATCAAGGATGCGGATGTGAAGGTTGCCGGTCCTTTTAAGATCTCCGGGACTGCCGCGCTTGTGGGAGTCATGAAGTCCTATGAGGCTATGACAGGAAAGAAAATTCCTGAAAAGAGCAAGGATGCGGCCACGGATGAGTTGATCACTACAGGTGAAGTGGCCGAGAGCATAGGAAAAGATGATGCGGAAAAGCTCATCGCCGATGTGAAGCAGAAGGTAGCAGAAGACAATCTAAAGACACCTCAGGAAATCGGTAAGGCGATCGATGAGTCAGCAAAGGATTTAGAGATCAATCTGTCTGACGCTGACCGCCAGAAGATCCAGGAACTGATGGATAAGATCTCCGACCTGAACTTAAATGTGGATCAGTTAAAGGAACAGGCAAAGGACATCTACAATAAACTGAACGACAGCGGCTTTTTTGAGAAGGTGAAAAACTGGTTCTCAGGAGTTGTGGATACCATTAAAGGAATTTTCAGCTAATTTAAAAAAGTTGGATTAACCCTCTTTATGTCTACATACATTAGACATAAGGAGGGATTTTTTATGGATCAGAATCAGATGCTTTTGTACATAATGGTGGGAGGCTGCGGCCTCTGTGTGCTTTACGGGATATTAAAGAGGCCGTCCTACCTCCTGGTCTTGCTGGCAAGAGGAGGGTTCTGCGCGGCTCTCGTATTTGTCATCCATGTCTATTGTCAGAAAAACGGAATCCACGCGCCTGTGGACTTAAATATAGCATCCATCGGAACTGGGGCACTTTTGGGACTGCCAGGGATTGTAGTATTGTATGTATTGGGCTGTATTGTGTGAGTTTTTCTACATTGTCTTTCGTTGGCTCTGGAAGATTTCCTATTGTCTGGGAGTAGATGAAAATTTCATAGATATCATTAAAAAACTGCACGGACTTGTGCAGTTTTTTGGCGTTCAGAGTATTGCAGGACATCTTGAAAATATTTGGTTTTGCACGGATATGCGTACAATCATATAATGGTTTTAAGGAGGGAGAAACAGTGAATAATCGATTAAAAGCTATTTTCTTATTCTTAATTCAAAATGATGATCAATATGTGACAGTAAAAGAGATTTCGCAAAGGTTTTCTATCAGTATGAGGACCGCTTACAATGATTTGAACCAAATCGACGATTATCTTTGTAAAAACGGTTTTATGTCTCTGGCCAGAGAAAAGAATAGAGGGGTTATGCTCCGGATGGACAGCCATGCGAAAAGGAAACTTCAGAAGATCATATGGAGCGGACAGGACAGTAATTTTTCTCCTAGGGAACGGAGTTTTCATATTATCCGATACCTTTTGGAGTGTACTGGCTATGTTACAATTGACGAAATATCGAACCATTTTAAATATTCCAGAAATACGATTGTCAATGATCTGAGAAAAGTAAAGAGCTGGATGGATGTACATGACTTGAAATTAATGACTTATCCGTATAAGGGAATCTGTATTGAGGGCAGGGAGCGTTCAGTCAGGGCCGCATGGACAGCGTGTCTTACAGAAGAAAAGGGAGTTAAGAACCCGGCAGATGAGCTAAAGGTATTAAGGGGGAGTGAGGAGATAGATGAATCCGTAAAGATCATCCGGACCGTATCTGATCTGGAGGAAGAACTTCATATAAGGCTTTCAGATGAAGCCTACAGCCGCATTGTCCTGTGTCTCGGATTTTCTATTTACAGGATCAGAAATGGAAATGAAATAGAAATGACATTTCTGTATCCTGGCCTAGAAGAATCAAATGAGTATCGGGCCGTCTCGGATAAGAGCAGCGAGATTGAAATGGATTTTAGGATTTTGTTTCCTGAAAATGAAAAAGCGTATCTCGCTTCGCTCTTTATCGCCAGCAGCCTGCAGGATGAAAAGAACTTCGGAAAGATCGTGGACCAGTGGCTGCCCCTTCAGATCGTGGTCAGAAAATTAATCAAGGCTATGGAAGAAGAACTGAATGCTGAGTTTATGTCGGATCAGCAGCTGTTCTACGGCCTGCTGGCCCATTTGCGGCCGGCGTATTATAGGATCCTTGGAGGTATGCCGATTGACAATCCAATGTATGAATATGTGATGGAGAATTTCAGCTTGATCCATGAACGGATGATGAACCGTATTTCTCTGGCGGAGAAAGATCTTGGCGTTAGTTTTCCGGAAGAGGAGGTTTCCTTTCTGACGATCTGTTTCGCGGCAGCGCTGGAGAGACAGAAAAAGAGAAAGAAAAGACTTCCCTTGGCCATGGTGGTATGCAGCACTGGGACGAGCACATCCCAGATGCTTTTATCCCAGCTGAAAAGCAGATTTCAGATCTCGATTCTGGGTGCGTTCCCCGCTAGAAAAGTGGATGAGATTTTACAGAAACAAAAAGTGGATCTGATCATTTCCACGGTGGAACTGATTCGGGACGGAGTGAGAGTCATTAAGGTCAGTCCTGTTCTGGACAAACATGATATAGAACGGCTGAGTGATGTACTCAGCTCCATTGATACAAAGTTCAGTATAGATGAAATCTTGGAGATCATGAAACGCCATGGATCCATTTTGGATGAGGGGGGATTAAAGGAAGAACTCAGACAGTATTTTGAACAGGAAGCTGCGGAGACAATAAAGACAGGAAAGGACAGAGATCCAATGTTAATAGAAGTATTAAATAAAGACTTGATCAAGACGAATGCAGAGATTCAGACCAGAGATGAAGCGGTGAGAGAGAGCGGGAGACTTCTGTGCAGGCAGGGACTTGCAGATGAAAGCTATGTGGAGGCCATGCTCCAGAATGTAAAGGAGAACGGCACTTATATCGTCATAGCGCCGGGCATCGCCATGCCTCATGCAAGGCCTGAATGCGGGGCAAAGAAAATCGGTATCAGTCTTATGACATTAAAAGAACCGGTGGTATTTGGGCATAAGGTCAATGATCCGGTAAAAATCGTCATCGGCCTTTGTGCCGTGGATCACCAGACACATTTGACAGCACTTTCAGAACTGGTGGAAATATTAAATGATAAGGAGAAAATCAACATGATCTTAAAAGCAGAATCGCCGGAGGAGGTCATGGAGGTAGTAAAGAAAGGGGAAGCCATATGTTAAATATAGTAACAGTATGTGGAGCAGGAGTCGGAAGCAGTATGATGCTGCGCCTGTATGCGCAGCAGAGCCTGTCAGAGGAGGGGATTGAAGCCAGTGTTGAGGCGGCGGATATCGGGTCCGTCAATCCAGACGCATTCGATATTGTGATCACCACATCTGACTTCGCAGATCTTTTACATGAGTCCAGAGCAAAAATCATCAGGATTGACAACATGATGGACAAGGGATATTTAAAGGAACAGCTTTTAAGGACCTTAAAAGAGCTATAGGACGATATAAAAGAAAGGATACAATATGAATATATTAATGTACTTGATCAACAACGTCTTTAACCAGGCGGTGTTTGTCATAGGAATGGTAGTTTTTCTTGGGATGTTGGTACAGAAGACAGAGCTGTCCAAGATCATTGCAAGTACAGTAAAGACCATGATCGGGTTTCTGCTGATCAACACAGGAGGACAAACTCTCGGTGTGGCACTGTTGCCTTTGCAGCCAATGCTCATTAAGGTTTTTCATCTTCAGGTTAAGGTGCAGGATCTGGGTGCTGCCCAGGCGGAAAGTCTTGGGGATATCGGCAGTGAAATGGCTTTAATTTTTGCGCTTGGATTTCTGATGAATATTTTTCTGGCAAGGATTACGAAGTTTAAATATGTCCATCTCTCTGCACACGTGTCATTTTTCTACTCCGGTTTGATCGCAGCAGCGTTAAAGTTTGGAACTAATTTAAGTTTTCTGCCACTGGTTCTGCTGGGTGCCGTTTTGCTGGGAAGTTATATGACATTCACCTGTGCTTATGTGGCTCCGCTGATGAAAAATATCAAAGGAGGAGAAGGGTTCACCCTGGCACATTCCAGTTCTTCTGGTGTATGGCTGGCCGCAAAGATCGGCGGTCTAGTAGGCAATAAGGAACAAGATCTGGAAGATATTAAGATACCAAAGAGATTAAATTTTTTAAGGGAGATGACCATCGCTCTGACGGTTGTAATGACGTTCATGTTCTTTCTGATCTCACTGATCAGCGGTCCAGGATGGGTTATGCAGAATGTCAGTGAAGGAAGGGATATCATTACCTTTTCTCTGCTGAACGGTCTCCAGTTCGGTCTCTGGATCACAGTGATCATCACCGGTGTCAGGATGCTTTTATCTGAGATCATCCCGGCATTCCATGGCATTGCAGATAAGATCATTCCAAATGCAGTGCCGGGGCTTGATGTGCCGCTGTTGTTTCCGAATCATCCGACCTCCGTCATCTTTGGCTTTTTGGTAAGCCTAGCCGCGGGTTTTGTGGGCATGGGTATTCTGGGAGTGATGAACTATCCGGTTGTAGTTTTCCCTGCCTTGATCCCTACCTTTTTTACCGGAGCTGTCACAGCTATTTTTGGAAATTCTACAGGAGGGATCCGGGGTGCTTTTGCAGGATCATTTTTAAACGGTATGATCTTGATCATAGGACAGGCTTTCTTGCTTCCGATGATTGGAACTTATGCCCCGATCATGAGAATCCTGAGTGAGACGGATTACTGTCTTTATGGCCCCATTTTAGGCGGGATCTTAAAGCTTTTAGGAGGTATATAGATGAAGGATCTGGTATTGTACATAACAGCCGGGTACCCTGATGAGAATACGTTTTTTAAGACATTGGATCTGATGGATGAACAAAAGGTGCCCATCCTGGAGCTTGGCATCCCGGCGGAGGATCCGTTTTTGGACGGTGACATCATCAGACAGAGCCACAGGAAGGTGCTTGAAGCCGGCATTGACCCGAGACAGCTTGGGGATCTGCTGGAGAAGATCCGCAGCAGGTATCAGTTCCGGGTCATATTAATGACTTACCGGGAGGGCATCAACAGATTTCATCTGTCTAAATTGGATACAGCGCTGTATGATGGTGTCTTATGCGTGAATGAGGCCTTGACTATAGCATCTGGAATGAAGCCTGTGCAAATATATAATGAGGCGATGGATGAAAATGAGATCATGAAGCATCTGAAAGAAAATACCAACTTTGCATATGTCATGAGCGGAAGAGGGAAGACCGGTTCCTTCAGGCGCCTGCCCGAAGGATACATAAAAACGGTCAGCTTTCTAAAACAAAAGACAGATCTGCCTGTATATGTAGGGTTTGGAATAAAGACTCTGGAGGATGTGAAGAACGTCTGCAGCCACGGAGCAGACGGAGTGATCATCGGGTCCCACTTTATGAAAGTGATGAGGGATGGAGGATTCACAGAATGTAAAAATTATCTAAATATAATAAACAATTATTTACAAAAAGTTGCTTTACAGAAATAGTAAATGATTGTAAAATAAGACCATAGGAAGGAGGCCTATGGTTTTATTATTTTATCTGCTGGCAGCAGTAGTATGGGATCTGGTCCAGTTTAGGGTACCTAATTATTTTATTCTGCCGGGTCTGGTCCTGGGCATTTTGCTCCTGCCATATCATGGATTAAGTATCCCTGATGTTTTGCTGGGGAGTGTGTGTCCGCTGATCTTTTTATATCCCCTATTTGCTGTGGGAGCTTTCGGCGCAGGGGATATCAAGCTTTTTATTGTCACAGGACTTTTTCTCGGAGGTTTGAACCTATACCTTGTGGCAGCTTCTTTTTTTACCGGCGGAATTCTTGCTCTGTTTAAGATGCTGTCTGACCGGAGTCTGGTCCCGCGCTTATTCTATTTCTATTCTTATATTCTACAATGCATCAGTCAGAAGAAGATCAATACTTATTTATCTTATTCCCCTGAGAAGGAAAATAACAGAATTCATTTTACTGCGGCAGTTATGCTCGGATATTTGCTGCTGTCCGCCTGGAGGGACTGTCTATGAGCCATATGTTAGTAGGAATCTGTGACGAAGACGCTGTCTATGGAAAACGCCTGATGGAGTATATCAATCGCCAGAAGGATTATCCGCTGACGGCAGCAGCATTTACAACAACAGACGCATTAAAAGAGTTTATAAAAGATCAGGACGTAAAGGGAGTTATCCTTGAGGAGGGAATCTGTATCAGCGAAAATATACTGGTATATTATCTGAAAAAGGACCAGACAACACAGGCCTGCCGGTATGGAAACGCAAAAGAGATCGTAAAAGAGGCTTACAGTATTTTTAGCCCGGGCAGGGAGAGTTCTGCCGGGGTCACGGGGGTCTATTCTCCCACGGAGAACCGGAAACGGACAGATTTTGCCCTGCAGACTGCAAAGGAAAATAGGGCAATGTATTTTGGAATGGAATCTTATGGACGGACCCTAGAGGAAGGAGCTATGGAGAATCTTTTGTTTGCGGTCAAGGTCCGGAAGGATGGGATCGCGGATCTGGCCGTTGAATCCGCTGTCATCGTGGAAGGAGTCAAGGGCTTTGCCTCTGCACGGTGTTTTCTAGATTACCGGGAGGTCTCTGTGGAGGACTACCAGTGGCTGTTTCAGAGACTGACGGATGCAGGAATTTCAGCAGTGCTGGATATCGGAACAGCCTGTATCTATGACTTTGAACTATTCTCACTGTGTGATCAGTTGTTTCTTCCGGTCTGGGAAGAGGACATGGAGGATCCCAGGCTTCTGGGTTTTAAAGAAGTCTCAGAACAGCATCCCGTGCTTTCAACGCTTCACTGGAAGGAGGTCTTTCTATCAGAGAACAAAACCAGATACCATGCAGAGAATTGTTAAAGGAAAGGGTTCTGAGCCGGGCAGACTTGATCTGCGATATCAGCGACAGGCAGCTTTTGGAACTGATCGAGGAAGAACTATATCTGATGTCAGGGGAGACTTATCTGTCATTAAAGGACAAGTATGAACTTTTAAAGGAGGTGTACAATGCGCTGCGCAGACTGGATATCCTTCAGGATCTGCTGGAGGACGATTCCATTACAGAGATCATGATTAATGGATATCAAAATGTTTTTATTGAGGTGAACGGGAAGCTTAAAAGGTGTAGTAAGTCCTTTTCATCAGAAGAAAAACTGTATCAGGTGATTCAGCAGATTGTTGCCGGGGCCAACCGGATCGTCAATGAGTCCAATCCCATTGTAGACGCAAGGCTTCCCGACGGTTCCAGGGTCAATGTAATGCTGCCACCGGTCTCTTTAAACGGAGCGACTATGACCATCAGAAAGTTTGCCAGGGAACCGATGACCATGGATTGGCTGAGAGATAAGGGAGCCTTCTCAATTTTTACAGAACGGTTTCTTGAGATCTTGGTCAGGGCAAGATATAACATTTTTATCTCAGGCGGAACAGGCAGCGGTAAGACAACCCTGTTAAATGGGCTGTCCAACTGTATCCCGTCAGATGAAAGAATCATCACCATTGAAGATTCTGCAGAACTTAGGCTGAATGGGATAGAAAACCTGGTACGCCTGGAAATGAAAAATGCCAATATAGCAGGAGAAAACCAGATCACCATAGAGCAGCTCATCAAGGCAGCCCTAAGGTCCAGACCGGACAGGATTGTTGTAGGTGAAGTACGGGGAGAGGAGGCCCTTTCTATGTTAAACGCAATGAATACGGGACATGATGGATCCATATCCACAGGCCATGCCAATGGACCTGAAGATATGCTCAAGCGTCTGGAGACGATGGTGCTAATGGGAGTTGATATGCCTGTCTTTGCCATAAGGGGGCAGATTGCGTCAGCCATTGATATTATCATCCATCTGGGAAGAGTCAGGGACGGCAGCAGAAAGCTGCTGGAGATTGATGAGATTCTAGGAATGGAAGATGGCCAGGTAAAAATGAAAAAGTTGTTTTACTATGATCAGAAGAAAGGGCTCCTGCCTGCAGATTCACTGAAGAATACCAAAAAACTAAAGGAGTATGGTCAATATGAAGCGTATGAGGGATTATTGTCAGAGCATACGAATAGCAACGGCGGAGAAACCGGGCATAAAGAGTATTTTTAAAAGTCTGGGTACGGGAAAAGCCGTCATAGCGGCAGTACAGGGGATGATCTTGTTCTTTCTGGCAGCTTATCTGTTTTATGACCGGATCTGGCTGGGGTTCACCTATCCTGTTTTTTTCTATCCCTATATGCTTTACCGGCTCAGGGAACAAGAGAAGATACAAAAAAGGCAGTCCAGGCTGGAATTCAAGGAAATGCTGCTTTCGATTTATAACAGTCTGAGTGCGGGGTACTCTCTGGAAAACTCCATGAGAGCAGCAAGGGATGACTTAAGAGCCGTAAACGGAGGAAAAAGAAGTACGTTGGAGCAGCAGCTTTCAATTCTATGTTCCGGTTTGGAGATGAACCAGCCAGTAGAAGTGTTGATGGAAAGGATGGCATCGGAATTAAGGGTGGATGAAGCAGAGCAATTTGCACAGATATTGTGGATGATCAAGAGAAACGGAGGAAATTTGATTCAGATCATTAAAAAGTCAGTGGAGCACATGAATCAAAAGATTCAGGTGAAAGAGGAGATCCTCACAATGGTGTCCGCAAAGAAAATGGAACAGAAGATCATGTCTGTGATGCCGTTTTTCATCCTGCTGTATGTGCGTCTTATGAACCCAGGATATTTTCAGGTCTTATATGAATCTTTGGGAGGTACCCTTTTGACAACCGTCTGTTTGGCCGTTTTAGCTGGTTCCGTGTTTTGGGCAAGAAGAATTGTGGAGATCGAGGTGTAGCAATGATAGAAAGATGGATTCGCCGACTTCCGGAGAGTGTTGTCAGGAACCGCAGAATATGTGTTCAGAGTTACTTCTGCGGGACAAAGGAAGAGATGGAAATAGAGGTGTGGCGGTCATTTAGAGAACAATGGAAAAAAGTTTTATGGGCAGCGTTTGCTTTTCTGGCGGTCTTAGTTCTTGCAGCAATATCAGGTTGGCTTACAGGAAAGGAAATCGTCATTCATAGAGATACAGAAGGAGAGGAGATAAACCAAGAATTAAGTATAGATTCGGGCAGGGAAAAGGAACTATATGAGCTGAATGTCCAGCCGAAGGCTTACAGCAGGAAAGAAGAAAAAGAAGCATTCCGCGCGGGAACCGAATATGTGAAAAGGCATATGAAAGGAAAAAACAAATCATTAAATGAGGTGAGAGAATCTTTAAATTTTCCGGACAGGATTCCTGAGACCCAGATCAAGGTAAACTGGGAGACGGAGGATCTCAGTCTGGTTGACGAGCAGGGAAATGTCTTTAATGAAGATTTGAAAAGCCCAGTGATCTTAAAGACAACAGCAGCCCTATCCTATGAGGACCACACGGAGCTGGTCACAGTACCAGTCCGGGTGGTCCCAAGAGATACCGGCAGCAAAGAATCAAAGCTGGCGGGTACAAAAAAAGAACTGCAGAGGATCGAGAGAGAAAATGCTGAAAAGCAGAGTTTCACCATTCCCTCCAGAGTCAAAGGAAGCCGTGTGGAGGATGGGGAAAAGATCCAGAGCCGGCTTCCAGTGTTGGTAATAATGGGAATTCTTTTTCTGGGGCTTTTGTGGTACACAGAAGAGGAGAGGCAGAAACAGAAACGGGCAAAAGCTATAAAGGAGACAAAGGATGAATATCCGCTGATCATAAGCCGGCTGGTTTTGCTGCTGGGAGCTGGAATGACAATACAGGGGGCGGTTCATTCAATCGCCGCCTCTTATGACCAAAAACATCCTAAGTTTGTATACAGGCAGTTTTATGAGGCAGATAAAAAGATCGCTCTGGGAGCGTCTCAGACACAGGTTCTTAAGGAATTGGGAAATAGTATACAGATGCCTTGTTATAAAAAACTGGCAGTCCTTATGGCCCAGAGCCTGGTCCGGGGATCCAGGGATCTTCTGGAACGCCTGGAGGAGGAAGAGACAGCGGCATTTGCAGAACGGAAGGAAACGGCCAGACGAAAAGGTGAGGAGGCAAGTACAAAGCTTCTGATGCCTATGATCCTGATGTTGGTGGTGATTCTGACCCTCCTAATGGTGCCGGCATTTTTATCATTTTCATAGGACGAATCATAGAAAAAACAGAAAGGAGTTTAACCGATGAATAAGTTTATCAGAGATGAGTCAGGGATGGGTGTTGTTGAAGTCATTTTGATCATCGTGGTGCTCATAGGATTAGTAATTATTTTCCAGACACAGATAAAAAAAGTTGTACAGAACATATTTAAGACGATCACGTCCAAAACAGGACAGGTTCAATGAGACTGAATCAGAGAGGGAGTGTGACAGTGTATGTGAGCCTGCTGTTTCTCATATTTCTCCTGCTGTTGAGCATGTGTCTGGAAGGAGCCTATCTTTATCTGGGAAAAGGCAAGGCCGAGGGAGCCTATCTGGCATCCCTGTCCAGTGCCAGGGGAAATTATCAAAAAGAGCTGGAACAAAAGTATCATCTGTTTGGTTTGGATGTACGGTACGGAGCTCAGTTGGATACATGGATCGGTGAAACATTAAACTATGATCTGACGGCGGGAAGGGATCCCTTTTCCTTTCAGGCGGGACCGATACAGATAAGCAAAAAGATTTCTCTGGCAGACAGGCAAGGAGAGATACTGAAAAAACAGATAGAGGACTTTATGAAGTATGATATCGGCAAGGCGGGGATCAATGCCTTAAAAGAATATGTACTGAAGCTGCCGGAGAGAGAAGATACCTCTCAGGCAAAAGGCATTCTTGATCAGGCAGACCAACAGGACAGTGAGGATAATAAAAAGTCATCAGACACAGGGAAGCAAGAAGATACAAAGACCGTAAAGAAAGCCAAGGATCCAAGAAAGGGACTGGCAAGGCTTCTGAGGGAGGGAGCTGTATCCATTATTTTAGGCGGAGATGCGGAGGTATCAGAAAAGGAGATTTCTGTTGTTTATGGACACGAAAGCAGAGAAAAAGAAAAGAAGCTTAATTTCTTTCGTGCCGGGTCAGTGAGTGAGACTTTAGATGAACAGGTAAAGGATACAGCCCAGACAGGTATGAAAACGGAACTTATGTCCATAGCCTATGCATCCAAGTACTTTCACAGCTACACATCAAAAGAAAAGAAGAAAGGATTACAATATGAAATAGAATATCTGATCGCTGGAAAATCCTCTGAAAAAGAAAACTTGGGCGCAGTCTTTTCTAAACTTTTACTCCTGCGTTTTCTTCCAAACCTGATTTATGTGCAGAAGGATCCATCCAAACAGGCAGAGGCGGAAGCATTGGCCGCTTCGGTGCTGGGGATCACAGGGCTGGTTCCTGCAGTTAAACTGGCGAAGGAGCTTCTGCTCGCTGCGCTTGCTTACGGAGAATCTGTGACAGATATAAGGAATCTTACAGAGGGAAGAAAGGTTCCAGTCTGGAAGTCAAAGGACACGTGGCAGATGGAGTTTGCCGGTCTGGCGTCGCTGTCCGCTAAGAGGAGGCCTGTAAAAAAAGGGCTGTCATACTCTGATTATCTGTGTCTGCTCTTGATGATTCAGACAAAAAAGCAGGAGAAGTATCTGAGAATGATGGATCTTATAGAAGCCAATATCAAATTGGAGGTGCCGGAATTCTCGTTGAGTTCATGTTATGTTTCCTTTCAGGCAGAGACAGAAATGATGCTGAAGCCCCTTCATTTTGGAGGTGTCAGTCTCCCGGTAAAAAACAGGTATCAGTGGAAACTAAAAGAACTATCGGAATATTAAATAAGAATGAGAGGGGGAGAGCAGAGATGTTCTTGGATTGTATAAAAAAACATTTCTCCAAGCCAACAGCCAACAATATAAGATTATCAATTGAATACAGACAATCTGACAGGACATCTCTGCTCTCCTCCTCTGAGGGCAGCATGACACTGGAGGCATGTATCCTTGTCCCTATTTTCCTGTTCTTGTTCCTGGCGTTAGCCTCTGTGGGCGAAACCTTGTGGATTCATGGGCAGGTATATCACGGAGTATCCGAGGCGGCAAAGGAAGAAGCTGTATATGAATATCTGCTGCAGAAGAAAAAGACACAGTCTGTAAGGCCTGTGATTCTTAAGCAAAAGTTTCTGTCTGCTGTAAACCAAAGCGCGCTAAACCGTTCATCTCTTATTGGAGGTGCACAGGGGGTATTGTTCTCAGGCTCACGGTTTGAAAAGGATCAGGATATCTATGAGATCACAGCCCGGTACAGGATTACCTTTCGGCTGCCTTTCCTTCCTGCATTTTCAGGAGATTACCAGCAGAAGATAAGACAGAAAGCCATGACCGGCTATGTGCATACACAAAAGGAGTCGGGGGATGGGCAGGTGTATGTGACACCTTATGAGAGTGTATATCACAAAGATGTGAACTGTACGCATCTTTTACTTTCTATCGAACAGGACTCTGATGTGGAGAAATATCTGGAGAACAAAACAAAATATAGGGAATGTGAACGCTGCACTAAATATCATAAGGGTAAAGTATCAGTAGTGTTTGTTGCCAGGGAGGGGGATGCGTACCATACAGATTTAAGCTGCAGCGGACTGACAAGAACAATCAGAAAGATAAAGAAAAGCGAAGCGGAGGGAATGAAGCCATGCGAAAGATGCGGGAGGTAGATGGTTATATTACACTGGAGGCAAGTCTTTTGATACCGTTGATCTGTTTTATGCTCGTGCTGCTCAACTCCTTTTTCTTTTATATTATGGACCTGGGTATCACGTCAGGAATGGCAAAGGAGGTAGGTCTCTGCTCCATGGATGGAAACAGGGAGCGCAAACTTACAGCAGATCTGAATAAGAAGATCATGATGGGCAAAGTAAGCTCCGTAAAGGTATCTGAATCAGAAGACAAAAGGAGTATCACGGCACAGGCTCAGGTTAAGGTCCCAGTGTTGGGAAGCGTGGACTTATTTGGCCTGCATGTATTCCGCATAAAAGAACAGCAGGGATTTATGCTTCCGAAAGAAGCAGATAAGATCAGGAGGTGGAGCTTGATTGAATGAACAGTGGATCCGGGAGGGATTTGACCATTATTATGTGGTATCAAAGACAGAGGGAGAAGTCTTTGAAGAACAGGTACTTCTGTCTCATATGATCCACGGAATCCTGCCCTGTGAAGTGCGGCGGATCGAGGAAGAGGAAGCGTATTATTTTAATCTTTCTTCTTCTAATCTGTATATAGATCAGATTGGGAAGCTGGATGCCAAAAGGTTTTTTAAGGAGTTGATCTGTACAATAGAAGAAGCGCAGGATTATCTGCTGAATCCAGATCACTTGATCCTGACAGCCAGGCAAGTATATGTGAGAGAAGGAAGACCGGCACTTTGTTACGTGCCGGGTTACGGAGAGGATATCGCACAGCAGCTGAAAGAGTTTGTACAGTCCTGTACAGAACAGCTGGACTACAGAAACCGGGACCAGATCACATTTTTTTATGAACTGCATAACAGGTTGAGAAAGGGGCCTATAACTCTTGAAGAATTAAAGGAATTTGTGGACCCTCCAAAAATATCAGACGTAATGGAGAAGGAACCTTCTGTGAAAACGGAGACCATGGAATGTCAGGTACCAGTGGAGTTGTCACGGGTAAAATGTAGAAAGATAAGCTGTCCTGTTTTATTGTATATTCCGCTGCTTTCTTCGATGGCTTACTTTTCAGTCAGGGCGTGGAATGAAGGGATGACATTTCCAAATTTTAGAGGAATATTGACAGGGGCAGTCCTTTTGGCGGTAAATACCGGTTGTCTTTTGGCGGTGGCCAGAAAAAAGAAAAAGAATGTACAGACATGGGAGGAAGAAAAGGATCCTTCTGTGGGCCGGACAGAATTGTTCAGTGATGAAACTGTTCTGTTGGTTCCGGACAGGATGCCGATGCTTAGGTTATCCGGACAGAATGGTCCTGGAATTCCGGTAGAAGGCAGAGAATTTACAGTGGGTAGGCAGAAAGAGGGTGTGGACTTGTGCCTGTCCCAGCCCGGAGTCAGCAGGCGTCATTTTCAGATCCTTACGGATGGGGACGGGTATCTGATCCGGGACCTGGGCTCTAAGAATGGGACATTTGTAAATGGTGAAAGGGTTTGGAAAGAATCGGTGCTCCAAGGCGGAGATGAAATAAAAGCCGGTACAGAACAATTAGAATTTATGGTATAATTCCAATAGGATTGAAAAGGCTTTCTATTGGAGGAAATGTCATGTATCAAAGAATCTTAAATCTATTGAATATCAGGGGATACCAGAAACAGATGACTCCTCTGGGCCCATGCTATATAAAAGAAGAGATGGGAAGAAAAAAAGGGGTGTTCATGACCTATGAGCACAAGCCCGACGGAACTATGTATACGCAGGAAGAAGCCAGTCTGCTGGACGAAAAGTTGAAGCGGTATATTGGACCTAATGCCTCAGTGCTTGTGCTGATTCTGTCTGACAAGGGAAGATCTACATGGACCGACCCGGACAGGGCTTTTGAGGAACTGTATGACCCGGTATGTTTGATACTGTCAGCCGCAGGAAAAGATGAGGAGCAGTCCGACACATCCGGAGGGATCCGTTTCAGAAAACTGGGAGAATATAAGGCTACAGCGGTTATTCTGGCTATTAATATTTTTATGTATTTGTGGACACTGGCCAGCCAAGAGATCTTTAACTGGGGAGCGCTCACATGGATGCACGCACTCCAGCAGGGAGAGTTTTACCGCCTTGTTACCAGCAACTTTCTGCACAACGGATTTGATCATCTGTTTAACAACATGATTGTCTTCCTTCTCGTGGGAAGCCGGCTGGAGCCTATATTCGGCACAGGACGGTATGTGGCTTTATACTTGGGAGCCGGTATATCCGGGAGTATCGTATCTGCCGCCTACTACATGCATACCGGAGAAATGGTAGCCTCTGTCGGCGCGTCAGGAGCAATTTTCGGCCTCATCGGGGCTATGCTGTGGATACTGGTCAAAAACAGGGGATACCAGAAGGAGTTCTATGGAGGGGGCGTTGTGCTGATGATTGCAGGAAGCCTGTATCATGGTTTCTCCACAATGGGAATTGACAACGCAGCCCATATCGGGGGCTGCATTGGAGGATTCCTCCTGGCTATTTTGCTGTATCGGCAAGACCGGGGAAAATAAGCGTAAACGTGGTGCCCTGGTTTAGGGCGGAATCCATGTGGATAGAGATATCCAGATCCTTGGCAATCTCGCTGACCACAGACAGTCCGATACCGTTACCTTTCGGCTCAAAGGATACACCCCGGTAAAAGGCACGCGCCTGCTGTTCCTTCGTCATACCGATTCCCGTGTCGGAGAGGCTGCAGACAATAAAACTGCCTTCACGGCTTACATGGACAGAAATCAGAGGCTCTCTTGCAGTCTCTTTTTTTCTGTTGATCGCATTGACGCCGTTGGAGATCAGATTGTTAAAGATTTGAAGGAACTTGGTCTTGGAACCCTTGATATAATAGGGGCAAGAATCCTCTGCCTGGACGGAAAACCTGATTCCGTGCTCCTTCAGTTTGGAACTCCAGGAATATTTGATTTCCTCCAGCAGAGAGGTGAGGTCTACAGGTTCCAGGGCAGCAGAAGCATCTGACGCCGGAGTGAGCATATGGCGGACCATGTCAAACACAGAAGAAAAATCATCTTTGATGCCAGACCAGTGAAGATCTGCAAGAAGCTCCGGGTGGGTTTGTTCTATGTACTGAAGCTGGCTGTAGATTAAAGTCAGAGAGTTTTTCAATTCATGGGAAAATGTTGTCAATTCATTTTGATTCTTCATAATCACTCTTCTTTCTATTACAAATTTCATGCAACGACAACTATAAGTTTATATGGGAGCTTGTGTAAAAGGCAACGGAAAACAGGGGCAAAAGTTCGACGATTTTTTTCCTTTTCCATTTTCAGAGGTTATGATACAATAAGGAAATGATGCAGGAGGAAAGAATATGTCATATATGGCTTTATATCGAAAGTTCCGGCCGTCGACCTTTGATGAGGTCAAGGGACAGGATCATATCGTCACAACGCTGAAGAATCAGCTGGAAGCCGGACGTATCGGCCATGCCTATCTGTTCTGTGGAACCAGAGGGACCGGTAAAACGTCGGTTGCAAAGCTGCTCGCCAAGGCAGTGAACTGTGAGCACCCGGTGAATGGAAATCCATGCGGAGAATGTGAAAGCTGCCAGGAGATCCAGGAAGGCAGTTCCATGAACGTGATGGAGATTGACGCGGCGTCCAACAACGGCGTGGACAATATCCGTGATATCAAGGAACAGGTGCAGTATTCCCCGGCTTCTGGAAAATATAAAGTGTTTATTATTGATGAGGTGCATATGCTTTCCATGGGGGCATTTAATGCCCTGCTTAAGACTTTGGAGGAGCCGCCGGAGTATGTGATCTTTATCCTGGCCACAACAGAGGTTCACAAGATCCCGATCACGATCTTGTCCCGGTGCCAGAGATATGATTTTCACCGGATAACGGCTGATATCATTGCTGATCGGCTTATGGAACTGATGTCGGAAGAGCAGGTGGAGACAGAAGAAAAAGCCCTGAGATATGTGGCCCGGATGGCAGATGGATCCATGCGTGACGCCTTGAGTCTTCTGGACCAGTGCATTGCATTTTATCTGGGGAAAAAGCTCACTTATGAAAATGTCCTGGAGGTTCTTGGCACTGTGGATATCAGTGTCTATGCAGAGCTGCTGGACTGTATACTTGCAAATGATGTGACCGGGGTCATTGGGATCATAGGCAGGATTGTAGAGCAGGGAAGAGAACTCACCCAGTTTATCACCGACTTCATATGGTATTTGAGAAATCTGCTCCTGGCAGGCAAGGGTGACGCATCCATGGAAGCACTGGAGATCTCTTCGGAACAGCTGGGATTGATGCAGCAGAAAGCGGCCCAGGTCAATGAAGAGACTGTAATCCGGTATATCCGTATCTTGTCAGAATTACTGAACCAGATCCGGTTTGCAACATCCAGAAGGGTACTGGTGGAGGTGGCCATGATCAAAATGTGCCGTCCCCAGATGGAGACAGATATGACCAGTATTCTGGAACGGATGCGTATGATGGAAGAATCACTGGAGAAGATAAAGACCCAGGGAGTTACTTTGTCGGCACAGCCTCCGGCTGAGAAGTCCGAACCAAACCCTCAGAAAGCAGAGAAAACACCAGAGCAGATACTGGATGAAAGGCTTCCGAAGGCGAGAGCCCAGGAACTTAAGGAGATCATCAAACATTGGAAGCAGGTAAAGCTTGCCCAGCCTCCGATGATAAAGAATCTGCTGTCCAAGGGTATTCTGACCGCGGATGAATCCACAGAGGTACTGAGACTCATGTTTAAGCCTGAGGGCAGCATGAATATGGGGAAGGACTACTTCCAGAGACACCCGGAAAAGATTGAGGTTCTTGAAACGGAGCTTGCTCAGAGATCGGGGTTCCAGGTAAAGATTGAGATCGGAGAACTGGAGTCCGTGAAAAACGAGGACACCATTAATTTGGATTGCATTCACATGGATGTGACGATAGAAGAATAAAAAGATATTTATTTCAGGAGGTATAAGAGATGGCAAAAAGAGGCGGATTTCCGGGTATGGGCGGAAATATGAACAATCTGATGAAGCAGGCACAGAAGATGCAGAAGCAGATGGAAGAAACTACAAAAGAACTTGAGGAGACCACATATGAGGCAACTGCCGGAGGCGGAGTTGTAAAGGTAGTGGTATCCGGTAAAAAAGAAGTTGTAGGTGTGAGCCTGGACGAGGAAGTAGTTGATCCGGACGATATTGAAATGCTGGAAGACCTGATCGTGGCGGCTACCAACGAGGCACTCCGCAAGATGGAGGAGGACTCACAGAGCAAGATGGGGAAAATCACTGGAGGACTTGGCGGAGGACTCGGAGGCGGATTCCCGTTTTAAGGATGGATAATTGATATGGATTATTACAGCAGTCAGATCACAAAATTGATTGAGGAACTGGGGAAGCTTCCGGGTATCGGACCTAAATCGGCCGGGAGGCTTGCTTTCCACATTATTAATATGCCGCATGACCAGGTGAAACATTTGTCTGAGAGTATTTTAGATGCTAAGGAAAATGTTCATTACTGCAGAGAATGCTGCACCCTGACAGATCAGGACATCTGTCCTATCTGTTCCAGCAGCAAGCGGGATCACAGTACGATCATGGTAGTGGAGAGTACAAGGGATCTGATGGCCTATGAAAAAACAGGAAAATATGAGGGTATTTACCACGTTCTGCACGGAGCCATTTCTCCGATGCTTGGAATCGGGCCTTCAGACATCCGGCTGAAAGAACTGATGGCCAGACTTCAGGGGGATGTAAAAGAGCTGATTATTGCTACCAACTCAAGCCTTGAAGGAGAGACCACGGCAATGTATATAAGCAAGCTTGTGAAGCCGACCGGCATCAAAGTAAGCAAAATTGCCAGCGGAGTACCAGTGGGCGGAGATTTGGAATATATTGATGAGGTTACCCTTCTTCGGGCACTGGAAGGAAGAACTGAATTATGAAAGGAAAAAGAGCAGCCGGGCAGGCTGCTCTTTTTCTGTAAGTAACTTTAAAACTTTAAAACAATAAGGAGAGGATTTTCATCCTCAAGAGGGGTAGGATTTGAAAGTATTTAAAAATGTTTAACTACTTTACATTTCTTATTCTACTGAATAAATGTGAACAAATCGTGAACAAACTGTGGATAAAGTGAAAAATGAAGGTAAAGTTTTCAGAATATTTAGAATAAAATAAGAAGAAAACAAAAAACACTGTATACATATTTAAATTGCTTGACAATATCGGCGTTGTTTTTTATAATAAAACCATAAAGAGGAACGAGTTAACGGATTTCTTAAAAGAGTCGATGGGAGGCGATATTGTTTGGATATTATGTCGCAAGACATAGAAGACATTCTATATACAATAAGTAATAAATTTCATACAGTGAGCCTTCAGAATATAGGATAAGTTGTCCAGTATAGATTTTATACAAAGATCGGAGAGACAGGACAGGTAGAGCGTCAATCGAAGAATCAGTTGTATATAGAAGAGAACGGAATAAAAAGAAATGAAAGATCAAGAAGTTTGATATGTGAGTCGCAAAGACTCAGAGTTCGGATTGATTGAGAGATTGAAGGGAATACAGAAGTTGTGTATGGCATGTATGAAATAGGGCGTTTCGAATAAAAGCCTCCGGTTAATTACAATTAAATATTTAAAAGGTGAGTCGCAAAGACTCACCTTTTTTTGTTGCGCGAATACTATAGTAATAATTTCACACTTCATTTTTGGATTCTTGAAAAAGGCCTATAAATAAGATACAATACAAACCAAAGGAGATGAAAATTATGAAGAAACAGGATTGTATATTTTGCAAGATCATAAGCGGGGAAATACCCTCAGCCACAATTTATGAGAACTCGAAGTTTAAGGTGATCATGGATATTGCTCCGGCCAACAAGGGGCATGTGCTGATCCTGCCAAAAGAACATTTTGATAATATCTACGATATAGACACTGCAACTGCCGGGCAGCTGTTTGAACTTGCAGCTTTGGTGGCAAGGGCGTTAAAGACAGTGCTTGACTGTGACGGAATGAATATTCTACAGAACAATGGAACTGTGGCAGGCCAGACTGTTTTCCATTTTCATATGCATATCATCCCGAGATATGAAGGGGATACCGTGAGTATGGGATGGAAAGAACTCAGCTATGGGGACGGAGAGATGGAACAGCTCAGGGAAGCAATCAGGAAAGAACTCTAGGAGGCGGCATGTCAAAGATATCTTGGAAGCCGGGCAACATGATCTATCCGCTGCCTGCAGTTATGGTAAGCTGCGGATTGGAAGGAGAGCCGGACAACATCATCACTGTGGCATGGACTGGAACCATCTGCACGAACCCGCCGATGACCTATATTTCTCTGAGACCAGAGAGGCACTCCTACCACATAATTGAAAAAAGCGGTGAGTTTGTCATCAACCTGACAACCAAAGAGCTCGCCAGGGCCACAGACTTCTGTGGTGTGCGTTCTGGAAGAGATCTGGATAAGTTTAAAGAAATGGGCCTCACAAAGGAATATGGTCATCTTTCACATGCACCCTGCATAAAAGAAAGCCCGGTGAATATTGAGTGCCGGGTTGAGGAGATTTCTCCCCTAGGATCTCATCATATGTTTACGGCGCGTGTGGTTAATATCATGGTGGACGATAATTATATGGAAGAAAACGGACGGTTTGCCCTTGAAAAAACCAATCCTCTGATCTATTCCCATGGAGGATATTTTGAGACGGGAAAACAGATCGGAACTTTTGGATACTCCGTGAAGAAGAAAAAAAGGAAGAATAGAAATGATAAGCCAAAAAGGAAATAACTACATTTTAATCGGGATGCCGGGGGCTGGCAAAAGCACGATCGGGGTTTTGCTGGCTAAGTCATTAGGGGCTGAATTTATTGATACAGACCTGGTCATCCAGCAGAAGACAGGAAAGCTCCTGAAGGATATTATCAGTGAGGAAGGAAATGAGACATTCAAACAGATCGAGGAGGATGTCAATGCGTCAGTTGAAGCTGAGAACTCCGTGATCGCCCCCGGGGGAAGCGCCATCTACAGCCAAAGAGCGATGGATCACTTTAAGCAGATCGGTACCGTCATTTACCTGCAACTGAAGTTTGACACAGTGGCTGAGCGGCGCGGCGATCTGGCAGACAGGGGTGTAGTGCTGGACAACGGCCAGACCCTTTGTGATTTATACCATGAAAGAATACCTCTCTATGAAAAATATGCAGACATTACGGTTGATACCGATGATTTAAAGATTGGGGAAGCCTTAGAAAAAGTGTTGGAAAACTTAATATAGTGTGATATACTGATAAATATGCGAGTAAGCGGCATGGAACTTCTGGACTTATGCCAGGGTATTTTGTGCCTGCCTGAGGGTATGTATTGAAAAAGATACGCTTATTTTTTAGCAGAATGGATAGATTATTGATAGAGAATGAATGATTCGATTGATTGAATAGAGTTTTATATAGAGGTGTATGATGGAACAATATATCATTAAAGGCGGAAACCCACTGGTAGGAGAAGTTGTTATCGGAGGCGCGAAGAATGCTGCCCTGCCTATCTTAGCAGCAGCAGTTATGACGGATGGAACGTGTGCTATTGAAAATATGCCGGACGTTAGGGATACAAATGTTTTGCTCCAGGCGATGGAAGGCATCGGAGCAACAGTAAAAAGATCAGGAAAACATGAAGTGGTGATCAGCGGAAGCGGCATGAATGCGGATTGCGATGTAGATAACGAATATATCAGAAAGATCAGAGCATCTTACTATCTGATCGGTGCTCTTTTAGGAAAGTATAAAAGGGCGAGAGTAGCTCTCCCAGGAGGCTGTGAGATAGGCAGCAGGCCCATTGACCAGCATATCAAGGGCTTTAAGGCGTTAGGCGCCAGGATTGAGATTGAAAATGGTATGATCACGGCCACTGCAGATGAACTGATCGGCTGCCACATTTATATGGATGTGGTATCTGTCGGTGCGACCATTAATGTTATGATGGCGGCAGCTTTGGCTAAGGGCAATACAACGATTGAAAATGTGGCAAAAGAGCCGCATGTTGTTGACGTTGCCAATTTTCTGAACAGTATGGGTGCCAGCATCCGCGGAGCAGGTACGGATGTGATTAAGATCAAGGGTGTGGAGAAACTCGGAAACTGTGAGTATTCCATTATTCCGGACCAGATCGAGGCGGGAACATTCATGACAGCGGCTGTTGCCACAAAAGGTGACATCACGATCAAAAATGTCATTCCCAAGCATCTGGAAGCCATCAGCGCAAAACTCGAAGAGATCGGAGCGCAGGTGGATGAATTTGATGACGCAGTCAGAGTCGTAGCCACCAAACGGCTGGATTCAACCCAGATTAAGACCCTGCCTTATCCAGGATTCCCGACAGATATGCAGCCTCAGATGGCCGTGTCATTAGCTCTGTCTAACGGGACCAGTATTGTTTCAGAGAGTATTTTTGAAAACCGTTTCCGCTATGTGGATGAGCTGACCAAGATGGGAGCCAGGATCCAGGTGGACGGAAGAACAGCCATCATCACCGGAGTTAATCTATTTACCGGTGCAGATGTTTCAGCACCCGATCTGCGTGCAGGGGCAGCCCTGGTCATTGCGGGTCTTGCGGCTGACGGATACACTACAGTCAGCGATATCGGCTATATTTACCGTGGATATGAAGGTTTTGAGAAGAAGATCCAGAACCTCGGCGGAGATATCAAACTGGTGAACGATGAGAAGGAAATCGCCAGATTTAAGCTGCGTATCGTATAAATTAAGGGGGAATTGCCGGTGCGACAATACCTGAAAAACGAAGTGTTTAAGATATCCAAATGGATAGAGTTTTATTTATCAGCCCTGATTACCATTGCGGTTATCGGCGGCGGATCTGATCGCCATTTTATCAGGCAATCCAGAGTCTGATGCGATTTATCAGTTTGTACTCAATGTGTTTAACCTTGTGATCTGCGTGGAGTTCATCAAGATGCTGTGTAAGCACACGGCTTCTACACTGGTGGAGGTCCTGATGTTCGCCATAGCCAGACAGATGATTGCACAGCACACAAGTCCGATGGAAAACCTGCTCTGTATTTTTTCTATAGCGGTTCTCTTTATTATAAGGAAGTATTTCCTGGACCGTCTTGAGGATATTGACAAGACCGTATTTTTGCCGAATCAGAAGATTGCAAAGGTGAATGAACTGGTACATGTGAATATTCCGGAGGAATATAAGGGTGAGTCAATCGGAGAAGCGGTGCTCAAGGGCATTGATCTGGAAAATGAAGAAGTAACATGTGGGCATTGCTATTATTTCCCTGGCGGAGCGCTCCGCGTATCCAAAGTTGTCGCAGGACAGGTGAAGGAAGTGGAAGTTATCCGCAGCAGAAATGTAAACATTATGCCGAACTTATGATGTTAAATTGAAGTAGGTCCGACCAGTTCGGGCCTTTTTCGATACATATGAATATCTTTAGAAGCGAAAGGAGCATTTATGGAAAAAATACTATTCACATCAGAATCTGTCACTGAAGGACATCCGGACAAGGTCTGCGACCAGATTTCAGATGCCATTTTAGATGAACTTTTAAAACAAGACCCGATGAGCCGGGTAGCGTGTGAAACCTGTACCACCACAGGGCTTGTGATGGTTATGGGTGAGATCACGACCAACGCTTACGTGGACATTCAAAAGGTTGTGCGCCAGACACTTACAGATATCGGTTATACAAGGGCAAAGTACGGGTTTGATGCCAGCACCTGTGGTGTTATCACTGCCATTGATGAACAGTCCAAGGATATTGCGCTCGGTGTGGACAAGGCATTGGAGGCAAAAGAATCTGACATGTCAGATGAAGAACTGGATGCCATTGGGGCAGGAGATCAGGGAATGATGTTCGGTTTTGCCACAAATGAGACTGAAGAATACATGCCGTATCCAATTTCCCTTGCCCATAAGCTGTCAAAGCGGCTTACGCAGGTGCGTAAAGAAGGGATACTTCCTTATTTAAGACCGGACGGTAAGACCCAGGTCAGCGTGGAATACGATGAGAACGGAAAACCGCTCCGCCTGGAGGCAGTTGTACTGTCCGCGCAGCATGATCCTGAAGTGGAACAAGACCAGATTCATGAGGACGTCAAGAGAGAGATTTTTGATAAGGTGCTGCCGGCAGAGATGGTAGACGAACATACGAAGTTCTTCATCAATCCTACCGGACGTTTTGTCATAGGAGGCCCTCAGGGAGACGCGGGGCTTACAGGAAGAAAGATCATCGTGGATACTTACGGTGGATATGCAAGGCACGGCGGGGGAGCGTTCTCCGGCAAGGACTGTACAAAGGTAGACCGGTCTGCAGCATATGCGGCGCGTTATGTGGCAAAAAATATCGTGGCTGCCGGGCTGGCAGATAAGTGTGAGATCCAGCTGTCCTATGCCATCGGAGTGGCACACCCTACTTCCATCAATGTGGATACTTTCGGAACAGGAAAAATATCAAGCGAAGCTCTTGTGGAGCTGATCAGAAAGAACTTCGACTTAAGACCGGCAGGAATCATCAAGATGCTCGATCTGAGAAGACCGATCTACCGTCAGACATCCAACTATGGACATTTCGGAAGAAACGATCTGGATCTTCCGTGGGAACGCCTGGACAAGGTCGATATATTGAAAGAACAAGCTCAATAAAAGGACGGTGTCATGACATACGATCTGGTATTTAAAAATGGAACAATTGTAGACGTCAAAAAAAAGACTTGCTTTCAGGCAGATCTGGCCGTATCAGATGGGAAGATCGCCGCAGTCGGGGATTTCACCGGAGAAAAGGAGATCGACTGCACGGCAAAAGTGCTATGCCCGGGATTTATCGATGCCCATGTGCACATAGAGTCCAGCATGGCGGCACCGTGTGAGTTTGCCAATGCAATCCTTCCCCACGGGACGACAACCGTGATCGCAGATCCACATGAGATGGTCAATGTCAGCGGAAATGAAGCTGTGAGATATCTTCTGGGTGCCACCGAAAATCTTCCCGTTTCGGTCTATGTGATGCTTCCGTCATCAATTCCTTCCACTCCGTTTGAAACTAATGGGGCAGATTTCACGTCTAAAGATATGGAGACGTGGATTGGACATCCAAGAGTGCTCGGCCTGGGAGAGGTCATGTGTTATCCGGATGTCCTGGCTGGAAGTAAGGAGATCATGGATAAGATCGCTCTCTGTAAGGATAAGGTCATAGACGGCCATGCACCGGGACTGACAGGTGAAGATCTGAGAAGGTATATAGAAGCGGGAGTCATGACAGACCACGAATGTACATCATTTGCGGAGGCAGAAGAAAAATGGAAAGCCGGCATGAAGATTCTGATCAGAGAGGGCAGTGCGGCCAGAAATGTGGAGGCCATTGTGACGGGCTTGGTTGAAAAAGGTCTCAGCACAGAAGAATTCCTCTTTTGTACGGACGACAAGCATCTGGACACCATTGAGCAGGAAGGCCATATCAGCTTTAATGTGAAGAAAAGCATCCGGCTGGGCCTGAAGCCAGAGGAGGCCATAGCTATGGCAACCTGGAATACTGCACAGACCTACGGACTCCAAAACATCGGATGCCTGGAAAAGGGGTATGACGCTGATATCGTCGCATTAGATTCCCTGGAGGATTTCAACGTTCTCCAGGTCTATAAAAAAGGTGTCTCTTCACAGGAGATGCTTTCAGAGGGGAAAGAAGCGGATACGGATTACGGGGCCATGCTTCACACAGTGAATGTAAAGCCGTTTCAAAAGAATCAGCTTTTGCTGCGCACACAGGGGAAGGTACCTGTCATAGGGCTGGTACCGGGACAGATTATTACAAAGTATCTGATGGAACAGGTTCCGTCAGAGAATGGGCTGTTTCAGCCAGATTCTGTGTATTCTAAGCTGTGCGTGTTTGAACGCCACCGGGGAACCGGGAATATTACAGCTGCACCGTTAAAAGGATACGGTATCACTGGAGGAGCCATTGCCACCTCGGTAGCCCACGACTCGCACAATATCATAGCGGCGGGAGACAGTGATGAGGATATCATCAAAGCAGTGGAAATCATTCAGGATATGCAGGGGGGCTATGCGCTGGTGAGAAATGGTGAAGAGGCGGGAAGGCTTCCGCTTCCCATTGCAGGACTTATGAGCACATGGCCGGCAAAAAGAATACAGGAGCGGATTGACGCTATGGTACAGACAGCAAGAATGATGAACATATCAGAGGATTGTGATCCGTTTATTACACTGTCCTTTATGGCGCTTCCGGTGATTCCGGAACTCCGCCTTACGGACAAAGGGTTAGTCGATGTAAGTAACTATCAGATCATAAAGGACAAAGGAGAATAGAATGAGCAGAAGAAGGAGAACAAGAAGGAGATGGAATAAAGCCGGAATCGCTGTATGGATTGCTTTGGCAGTAGTAATCGCTGCGGGAGGCCTCTGGTTTATCCGCTCTGGAAAGACAAATTACACAAGTGTAAATGACGGAATCGGGGAGATGACAGCTAAGGCTAATGAAGGCCTGATGGATAAGGGTACAGGAGAAGAATTAAAAGAATCTCTGTATGTGCCTAGAAAAATTGACAAGGCGAAAAAGCTGATCGCTTTTTCTTTCGATGACGGACCGGCCAGGGAAAACACAGACAGGATCGTTAAAGCTTTGGATAAAAACGATGCCAGGGCAACTTTCTTCATGCTGGGGCAGAATGCAAAGCTATACCCAGAACTGGTGAAAGAAGTCATGGATTCCGGAAATGAAGTGGCAGGACATTCATGGAACCATCCTCAGCTTACGAGGATCGGAGCTTCTGGGGTTCAGCTCCAGATGGAGAAGATGAACGGCGCCATTTCTAAGGTGACTGGATCCGATGTGGGACTGCTACGGCCACCGTATGGTGCCATCAACGATACTGTTAAGGCAACGGTAGACGCGCCTTTGATCTTGTGGAGCATTGACACATTGGATTGGAAAACTTTGAATACCAATGCCACAGTCAACACGATCTTAAAACAGGCCAAGGACGGGGATATTGTCCTGATGCATGATATTCATAAACCTTCTGTGGCGGCAGTGGAAAAGGTCCTGCCTCAGTTAAAAGCGAAAGGATTTGAAGTGTGCACAGTATCTGAACTGCTGGAGGCAAAAGGGATCAAGATAGGCAAGGGAGACGTAGTCATCAGCGCGAACCAGATCAACAAATATAAAAAATAGATTACATAATCAGTGATTCACCTGCTGTAGATGGTGATTCACATTGGAGTCATTGAAATTACCGGATGGAGTTTATATAATAAATGTAACCGGATGGAGCACATCCACGCGGAAGACAGACGGTGATTGCAGACGGCTGCAGGTGATTAGATATGAAGGGCAGAAGCCGGTTTACGGCTTTTGCCCTTGTTTTATTTCCTAGAGGGGCTGGGGAGATGAGGCGGACCCATCTGCTTTGCCCTGTCATGGGATGGAAAGGGGGCGGATATGAGTTTTGCTTTGGACAATGATATGGATTACATTCATTATTCAAGGGAGAGTATGGGAGAAAGCCATGCAGGTGCCAGATTTTATCATCTAGCCTGCGGGTATGCAAAATCTGCGGAATCGTGCAGAATCAGGTATTATCTGCTGTCAGGCATCTCCATCTGTCTGCCGCCTCTGATCCTGGTGGCCAATGCGTTCGGCGAGCTCATTTGGAAGGGACAGTATCCTGCATATGGCCGTGGCCGTGCTCTCAGGTCTGGCAACCATCGTGGGAGGTTTCCTCGCACTGGGAAAGTACCATGAAAACTGGATCAGCCGCAGAAGGTGTGTGGAGCTTCTGAAAGCAGAGGGAAACAAATACATAAACCATGTAGTCCCTTACAATGTAAAGAACCGGGATAACTTGTTTGTCCTGAACATGGAGAACATTGTCCTGAATGAGAACAAGACATGGACCAAAGGAGAGAACGGTCCGCAGGAGGAACAGAGAGAAAAAAAGGAGGATACAGAATGAAAAAAGCAGTGATTTCAGTGGGACACAGTATCTTAAAAAACGGCATGTGTACATCGGCCAGCGGCGTTGTCAATGAGTACCAGTACAACAAAAAGCTTGCACCTCTTGTGAAAGATTATCTGGAAAAGAACGGATGGACTGTAGATGTGATCGTATGTCCAGAAAAGAAATTTGCATCAAAGACAGAAGAGAAGTCTTATAAACTGCCATTGATCAATCAAGGTGGATATGACCTGGCAGTGGAACTGCATTTAAACGCCAGCGACGGGGCCGGACACGGTGCGGAAGTCTACTATAAGACAGAGACGGGGAAGGCATATGCGCAGAGAGTGCAGAAGAAACTGGCCACGGTGTTCCGGGACAGAGGCGCCAAAAAGGACGACCATCTGTATTTTCTGAATGGTACAAAACCGGCTGCTATCCTTGTGGAAAGCTTTTTCTGCGACAATAAGTCTGATTGTGAATGTGGAAAAGATATAAAAAAAGTGGCACAATTAATTGCGGACGGTATCGCCGGAAAATGAGTGTAACTTTCTATGGAAGTATTTACCCCCTGCCACAAAACCATTGATAATACAGACAGTTCTGTTAATATGAAAGAGAACTGTGTCGTACCGGAAGCTTCTCTTTTCAGTGCATAGAATGAGAGGAAAGTTTCACGGTGCAGGTGTATTCTTTTATTGCAGGAAGGAGATAGAAATGGAGTGGATTAAGAGACTGAACCAGGCGGTATCCTATATTGAGGAGCATTTATCGGAGGAGATAGACTATGAGGAACTTGCTAAGATCGCATGTTGTTCCACCTATCACTTTCAGAGAATGTTTTCCTACATTGCAGACGTGCCGCTTTCAGAGTATATCCGCAGGAGGCGGATGTCCATGGCAGCGGCGGATTTAAGCGGCGGAAAAGAAAAAGTCGTGGATATAGCCTTAAAGTACGGCTATGACTCACCCACAGCTTTTAACCGGGCGTTTCAGAGTATTCATCACGTTGCGCCTTCGGCGGCGAGAAAAAGCGGAATTATCTTAAAATCCTATCCTCCTATCAGTTTTCAGATCACAATAAAAGGAGATGTAGAGATGAATTACAGAATTGAGACAAAAGAAAGCTTTCGTATTATCGGAGTGTCAGCGCCGATGGACAAAGATGTGGAAAAAAACTTTCAGATAGTGCCGGGGCTGTGGACAAAAGCTGCGGCAGACGGAACCGTACAGAAACTGGTCTCCAAGATCGGAAAAGAACCGCAGGGGATCCTAGGGGTCAGCGCATGTGTGGGCAGCCTGGAGGATTGGAAATATCTCATAGCGGTTTCCAGTGAGGATCCGTTGGAAGAGGGATGGGACGAGTACACGGTGCCTGCAGCCACATGGGCTATATTTAAAGGGAAGGGCAGTATGCCAGGATCTATCCAGCAGCTGGAAAAAAGGATCGGCACTGAGTGGCTTCCCAACTCTGGATATGAATTCGGAGAGGCGCCTGACATTGAATTGTATCTGAACGCAGACCCTGAAAATGCAGAGTATGAGGTCTGGGTACCGGTAAAAAAGAAAAGTGAATAAGCAGTAAAAAGCCAGAAATCCGGAGAAAGATCAAAGACGATTCTTTCCCCGGATTTTTGTGATTGCAAAGATCTTAAACATATTAAAGGTCATCGATCAAAGCGGTGCTTTTTGCATATGCGGTACTCTTTGCCTCAAAAAAGTCGGTCTTAATCATGTTGGCATTGGAAAACTGGCTCACCCAGGACATAGATTCCGGTTCTTTTTCCCTGCCTGGATAAACAGGAGCAAAGCCGAGATTCTGGCACCTTAAGTTTCCAAGATACTGAATATATTCTGTCACCATTTCTTTTGAGAGCCCCTTAATGTCATTGCCGATCACATAGTGACCCCAGCGGATTTCCTGCTCACAGCCCTTTTTGATCATTTGGCGGTAAACCTTTATATGGCCGTCGTCAAATAAAGAGGGCTCTTCTTTTTTCAGTTCCAGCAGGATATTTTTAAACAGCCATAAATGGGTGTTCTCATCCCGGTTGATATACCGGATTTCCTGCACTGAACCAGGCATGCGGTGGTTCCTTCCCAGGTTATAAAAAAACATAAAGCCGCTGTAAAAATAAATTCCTTCCAGGATATAGTTGGCGATCAATGTCTTGACAAAGGACTCAGCATTTTTATATTCCTGAAATTCATTATAAAGATCTCCGATAAACTGGTTTCTCTCAAGCAGGTAAGGATCCTCCTTCCATTGGTACAGGACATGATCCCTCTCCTGAGGTTCACAGATTGTATCCAGCATATAGCTGTAACTCTGGCTGTGCACGGCCTCCTGAAATGTCTGGATAGATAAACATAGGTTTACCTCATTGGCGGTGATATATCCGCTGACGTTGGGAAGGTTGGCGGTCTGGATACTGTCTAAAAAAATGAGGAACGATAGGATTTTGTCATAGGCACGGCGTTCCGGTGCCGGAAGCTGTTTATAATCCTTCATGTCAGATCCCAGGTTGATTTCCTCAGGGATCCAGAAATTATTCATGGCCTGGCGGTACCAGCTGCTGACCCATGTATACTTCATATGGTTGAAATCATTCAGATTGGTTGTATTGCCGTTGATCATCCGGCGTTTTAAAACGTCGGTGTCCCCCTGGGGATTAAACAAAGGTCTTTTCATAAGTTCTGCCATTTCTTTTCTCTCTTTCTATGCTCATGAAGAACAAACTTCACAATCTTCCACCTCCAGGCTTTTGGAGCGCATGTAATAAATCGTCTTTACCCCCTGTTCCCAGGCCAGAATGTAAAGGTCCAGAACCTTACGGAAGGTGTATTCATTTGTTATATATAGATTCATACTCTGGGCCTGGTCAATGTGTCTTTGGCGGACTCCACACGCGCGCACCGTCCATGTCTGGTCGATATAATGGGCGTTTTTATAATACCAAAAGGTATCCATGGAAAGTTCAGGGGCCACTCTTGGGACAAGGCCGTATTTTTTTTCCTCTAAAAAGTACCGATTCATGACAGGATCCAGACCTGCTGTGGTTCCCGCAATGATACTTGTGCTGCTGGTAGGAGCTGCAGCAAGCAGATAACCGTTTCGCAGGCCGTGTTCCTGGATGCGGTCTTGAAGCTCTTTCCAGCGTCCGTTTACTAGATTTCTCTTTGAAAAATAAGCGCCTGTCTGCCAGTCACTTCCCTGATAGTACGGATAGCTTCCTTTTTCCTGCGCGATCCGGCTGCTGGCCTCCAGGGCGGCATAGTGGATATCGGAGAACACCTTTTCCGCAAATGTAAGATGGTCCTCGCTCTCCCACTGGATTTTATGTTTTGCCAGCATATGGTGGTATCCGCTGACACCCAGTCCCACGGGACGGTATCTTTTGCTGTTGATCTCAGCAAAAGGAACCGGAAAATAATTCAGGTCAATGACATTGTCAAGGGCCCTGACAGCGCTCTCAGTCACGTATGCCAGCTTGTCATAGTCCGTGACAGGCAGGTTGCCAAGTGAAAGGCTCGCCAGATTACACACCACAAAGTCACCGGGCTTGGTGACAGTCACTACGACCTCCTCGCCGTCAATGATCTGGATTTTCTGCTCCGTCTGTTCTGAGGCACTCATGTTCTGGGCAATCTCGGTACATAGATTGCTGCAGTAAATGATGCCTTTATGCTGGTTGGGATTTGCGCGGTTTACATGGTCTCTGTTGAAGGTAAACGGAGTCCCGGTTTCCGCGGCACTTTTTATGATCATACGGACGATCTCTTTTATAGGAATTACACGTTTTTTAATCCGTTCATCCCGGACACAGTCCAAATATTTTTCCGTCCATTCACTGCCCCAGCAATCTTCCAGAGAATATCCTTTTACGGTGAGGATCTCATGGGGACACATTAAATACCAATCTCCTTCTATATTATCCCGTGCCTGTTCCCAGAAATAATCGGGATAACACACTGCGGGGAAGACGTCATGTGCCTTCATGCGCTCATCTCCGTTGTTTGTTCTGAGATTTAAGAATTCCGGAAGATCCCTGTGCCACACATCAAGATAGACGGCCACGGCGCCCTGGCGCATTCCAAGCTGGTCCACCGCGACAGCAGTATCGTTTGCCAGACGGATCCAGCGGATCACACCTCCGGCGGCTCCCTGAAAGCCCCGGATAGAGCTTCCGCTGGCCCGTACCTTGCCGAAATAAAGCCCCATGCCGCCTCCGAACTTGCTGACTTTGGCAAAGCTGTCGATGCTTTTGTAGATGCCGTCCAGGCTGTCCGGCACAGTGTCAATGAAGCAGGAAGAGAGCTGATGATACGGTTTTCTGGCATTTGACAGGGTCGGTGTGGCCATGGTGACTTGTAAAAGACTCAGCATGTCATAAAAACGTTTCACCCAATGGGATCGATCCTTTGTCTCCTTCATAGCCAGGTGCATGGCAATTCCCATAAACATTTCCTGGGGTGTCTCCAGAGGGTTCCCCCGATGGTCACGTATTACGTACCGGTTAAGCAAAAGCTCCAGGCCTGAGTACTGAAACAGGTCATCTCTCTCGGGCCGGATCCAGGAAGAAAACAACTGGATATCTTCCTTAGAATAATGGCCTAAAATATACTCTCCGTATAAGTTTTGTTCCGTTAAAAATAAGATCTTTTCATAGAAGCTGTGAATGTGATACTCTTCCAAATGAATTTGAACCTGAAGTTCAAATTCAAGCATCTTGATCCGTGCCGCAATGTTCTCCCATTTGGGGGCTTCCTGGGAAGTGAGCTCTGCCGCGGCCTTCACAAGAAGCAGGAGTTTTTCCTGATCCCTGGTGCCTTGCTTTAGAAAGCTCTGGAATTTTTCATATAAAAGTTTAAGGCTGTATTCTTCCTGTGGGAACTCTTTTTGTATGGATGTAAGAAGTTCCATAACAGAAATTTCTTGTGAACGAAAGGCTCCGGATATCTTTTTTGTGAAATAGAAGGTGCCGTTAAGGTCCTTGGAAGTTTTCTTGTTTTTCATATTCATTGTTTCCCTTTCAACTATATGTAGGATGATAAAGCTATCTTAACACAAGATATTGAACTTGACAACGGAAATCAAGAATAAATCATATCGAAATAGAGACGGAAAAATATACCTCCTGGGAAATTTCACAGGAATTGTGCAGCTTCCTTGTTTGATAACCCCTCTCCCTAAAGTCTTTGTATATATTGATTACATTTTCAAGGTCTGTTAGGATGAATTTGTTGAAAATAACAACACAGCAAAAACAGCAGATTCCGGCTGATGTGTTGTGCTCAAAACCTTGGCGCCGGGCTTTGAGGTCAGTTGACAAAGAAAGGATGAAAAATTATGATGCAGAAAATTCAAAAATTCGGCGGGGCGATGTTTACTCCGGTTCTCTTGTTTGCCTTTGCAGGTATTGTCATAGGGATCGGAACTCTGTTTACCACAGAGACGATCATGGGAAGCCTTGCTGCTCCGTCCAGTATGTGGTACAAGTGCTGGAATGTACTCCTGCAGGGCGGCTGGACCGTCTTTAACCAACTACCACTGTTGTTTGTGGTCGGACTGCCGATCGGAATGGCAAAGAAACAAAATGCCCGGTGCTGCATGGAGGCACTGGTACTCTATCTTACCTTCCACTATTTCCTGAGTACCATTCTCTCTCAATGGGGAGGAGTTTTCGGTGTTGATTTTGCACAGGAAGTTGGCGGCACAAGCGGACTTACAATGATTGCAAACATTAAAACCCTGGATATGGGGATGATGGGCGCCCTTGCGATTGCGGGGATCGTTATTTATTTACATAACCGTTTCTTTGACACGGAACTTCCTGAGTGGCTGGGAACTTTCAGCGGTTCTACTTTTGTGTTCATGGTCGGATTTTTTGTTATGGTTCCGGTAGCAGTGCTTGCAGCATTCTTATGGCCCAAAATACAGCTTGGTATGTTTGCATTCCAGGGATTTGTCAAAGGAGCCGGTGCTCTGGGTATCTGGGTATTCGTTTTCCTTGAGAGGGCATTGATCCCATTTGGCCTGCACCATATTTTATACTCACCGTTCTATTATGATAATGTGGTCGTGCCTGGAGGTCTTTATTCATACTGGGCAACCAAACTGCCAGAGATTGCAGCATCAACTGCATCTTTAAAATCACTCGTGCCAGTAGCTGGATTTACATCTACAGGTTTTTCAAAGATTTTCGGATGTCCGGGAATTGCGCTGGCCTTCTACTCAACAGCAAAGAAAGAAAAGAAAAAGAAAATTTTAGGCTTATTGATTCCGATCACCCTGACTGCTATTTTCTGTGGTGTTACAGAGCCGATTGAGTTTACATTCCTGTTTGTGGCTCCAGTATTGTTCGTTGTTCACGCACTGCTGGCTGCGACCTTGTCAACCACCATGTATCTGGCAGGTATCGTAGGAATCCACTCTGGCGGAGCTATAGAGATGGCATCCCTAAACTGGATTCCACTCATGGGAAATCACTGGAAACAATATTTACTTTTACTTGTTATTGGGCTTGTATTTACTGGAATTTATTTTGTAGTGTTTAAGTTCCTCATCCAGAAGTTTGACTTTAAGACACCGGGACGTGAAGATGACGACGAAATAAAATTTGCGTCCAAAGAAGAGTACCGTGAAAAGAAAGGTTCCAAAGAGGAACAAAAGGTCCAGTTTGCCAATTTGATCTTAGAAGGTCTGGGAGGCAGGGACAACATTGTGGATGTGACAAACTGTGCAACAAGACTCAGGGTCAATGTAAAGGATGAGACTTTATGCAAAGATGACCCATATTTCAAATCCATCGGAGCCCATGGCTGTTCTGTCAACGGAAAGTCATACCAGGTGATCATCGGCCTGAAGGTACCGAGTGTGCGGGATGATTTTGAAAGTTTACTGTAAAACAAAGATTTAGAAAGCAGGGATGAGAATGATGAATGTAAGAACCAGCGGTTTAGACAGGTATTATAATATAGCAAAGGTGCTCCTTTGCCTGACGCCTTTTGTCTGTCTTGCGTATCTGTCTATGGGTGCGGCAAGGACGGGAGGATCCATATCAATGGCCATAGGGGAAGATCCTAAATTGGCTGTTATGTTCCTGGTATCAATGATCAACCCATTTATCGCATACCTTTTGATCTTTATGCAGAAACGGCTTGCCCTGGACGCTGGTTATGCGGCCGTCAACCTGTCCCTGCTGATCGCAGCGCAGATGCTGCTCCAGAACGTATGGTATATTCTCCTTTTGGGATTCCTTCTGTACAAAACGTTAAAGACTTATGGAATCACACTGAGAGAAGCCTTTAAGAAGGAATGGAACAATAAATTTTTGGGAACCGTATCCGGAAGCCTAGTGGTCATGGCGTTAGCAGGTATCTGCCTATTTGCCACAGTTAGGATCGCAATGCATTGATAGAAAGTCCTGCAGAAGAATTCAATTCTGCAGGGCTTTTTTTCGTGAAGGACCATGGAGGTTACCAGACTTTCTCTACGATAGTTATTCTCCATTGTCGGAAGGAGGCCTTTCCAGAGCTGACTGGAGATAATGGAGAATAACTCTTGGGAAAATTCACAGGTTTTGTTCCATGAAACGGAAGCAAAGACCACTCCCTAAACCCTGTAAATGTATTGTCACCGCAGGCTTTCCGGGTGTACTATTTGGTCAGCGAAGAAAACAACAAAGCAAAAGCTAGGAGGATGTTGATTATGGCAAAGCAGAAATATGCAGTTACAGTGGCAGGCGGGGGAAGTACTTTCACACCGGGGATCGCACTGATGCTCTTAGAGCACATGGACCGTTTCCCGATCAGAAAGATTATGTTTTATGACAACGATGCCGAGAGACAGGAAACAGTGGCAAAGGCATGTGAGATTTACTTAAAAGAGCATGCGCCGGAGATTGAATTCGGATATACGACAGATCCTGAGACAGCGTTTACGGACATTGATTTTGTACTGGCACATATCCGGGTAGGAAAATATGCCATGAGGGAACTGGATGAAAAAATTCCGTTAAAATACGGGGTACTTGGACAGGAAACCTGTGGACCGGGAGGTATTGCTTACGGAATGCGTTCCATCGGAGGAGTGATCGAGATTCTTGACTATATGGAGCAGTATTCACCGGATGCATGGATGCTGAACTATTCAAATCCGGCGGCAATCGTGGCAGAAGCGACCAGAAGGCTGCGTCCGAACTCTAAGATCCTGAATATCTGTGATATGCCGATTGATTTGGAAGAAAAGATGGCGAACATGGTTGGACTTTCCTCCAGAAAAGAAATGCAGGTGGGATATTACGGACTGAATCATTTTGGATGGTGGCATAAGATCTATGATAAGAATGGAAACGACTTAATGCCTCAGATTAAGGAACATATGAAGGCGAATGGTTTTGCGGATGCATTGTCTGACACAAATCAGCATGTGGATGAGAGCTGGGTACATACGTTCCAAAAGGCAAGAGATGTGTATGCAGTAGATCCTGACACAATCCCGAACACTTATCTAAAATATTACCTGTTCCAGGATTATGTAGTGGAAACTTCTAATGCAGAATACACAAGAGCCAATGAGGTCATGGACGGCAGAGAGAAATTTGTCTTTGGAGAGTGCGAACGGATCATTGCAAATGGAACCAGCGAAGGCTGTGCATTTGAGGCAGATGCCCACGCAACCTACATTGTTGATCTTGCATGTGCCATCGCAGAAAATACACAGGAAAGATTCCTTTTGATTGTTCCTAACGAAGGGGCAGTGGAAAACTTTGACCGCACAGCTATGGTTGAGATTCCTTGTATCGTGGGATGCAATGGTTATGAAAAGATCTGTCAGGGAGCAATTCCACAGTTCCAGAAAGGTCTTATGGAGCAGCAGGTCAGCGTAGAAAAACTCACAGTGGAAGCATGGATCGAGGGAAGTTACCAGAAGTTATGGCAGGCACTGACACTGTCAAAAACCGTTCCGAGCGCAAGAATCGCAAAACTGATTCTGGACGATCTGATCGAAGCAAACAAAGACTTCTGGACGGAATTGAAATAAAAATAAATGGAGGTATGGGATGTTCGGATTTTTGAAAGGTAAAAAGAAAGGGGATAAAGTCTTTTATTCCATGGTAACAGGAAAGAGCATTGATCTTTCTGAGGTAGATGACGACATGTTCGCAGGCAGAGTATTAGGCGACGGCATCGCTGTGGAGCCGGAGGAAGATACCTTTGTGGCTCCCTGCACGGGAACGGTGACTACAGTGACGGACACAAAACATGCCATAGGACTGGAAAATGAAGACGGTGTTCAGGTTCTGATCCACATCGGGCTGGACACAGTAAAACTGAACGGCAAAGGCTTTGACACTTATGTGGAGGCCGGACAGAAGGTAAAGGCGGGGGATCCGCTGGTGAAAGTGGACCGAAAAATGTTAAAGGAAGAAGGAATTCCGGACGTTTCCATGTTGGTGTTTGTTGAGCCCAACGGGCATAAGCTTTCCAAGTTCTATACAGAGCAGAAGGTGGAAGCAGGAACAAGCGCTCTGGTCGAATATGAATAAAGAAACTTAAATGCAAGGCAGATATCGTTTGGTATCTGCCTTAAGTTATGTCCGTGGACAAAATGGAAAAAATAGAGTAAAATTGGAATCAGATTCAGGAACAGAAAGACGGCGGAAATGATAAAGGGCAGGGGGCTTTATGAAATTAGACGAACTGGTGAACAGCCACTACAGTCAGCTCAACGAGAATGATCTGTACATATGGAACTACATATCCTCACATAGAAAAGAGTGTGAGAAGCTCGCCATAGACCAGCTGGCCTTTAAGTGCAGTGTCTCCAGGACTACAGTTTTGCGGTTTGCCCAGAAGCTGTCCTTAAAAGGCTACGGTGAACTGAAAGTTTTCTTAAAGCTTGACAATCAGGAGGCCAAGGAGAACATTGGCCATGTGGACATGGTGTGCCATTCCTACCAGCAGGTCATTGACAGCATGAAGGACAAAGACTGCACCGAGATCCTAAAGGTATTTGACCGTGCAAGGAATATTTATGTGTACGGAATCGGCATGATCCAGTCATCCATTAAGAAAGAATTAAAGCGTACGTTCATGATGAGCGGGAGGCTGATCTACGACCTGAGCGGATACGAGGAGGCGGAAAAGCTTCTCAGCCTGGTGACCGAGGATGACTTGTTTATCATCATATCTGTCTCCGGAGAAAATGAGTTCATCAACAATTTTACAAGAAATTTAAAGATCCGGGGTGTGCCGGTTTTGTCCATTACCAAGCTCAGGGAAAACACACTGGCCCATATGGCCGACTATGCACTCTATGTGACTGACACAGTGTTTTCGCAGCCGTTCAGCCAGATAGAATACGATTCCCTGACATCATACTTCATTTTAATTGAGATCTTATTTTTAAAATATATGGAGTATCAAACCAAAAAAGAGGAGAAGGCGGATGAGACTGGAGACGCTGATCGAAGAAAACTATGACAAATTAAATGAGAATGATATGAGTATCTGGAACTATATCCTGCGCCATAAGGAGGAATGCCAGACCATGTCCATCCAGGAGCTTGCAAAGCATTGCCATGTGTCCCACACCACGGTTTCCCGCTTTACCCACAAATTAGGAATGGAAGGGTTCGGTGAGCTGAAGATCTTTTTAAAATGGGACAGCAGGGACCAGGAGTCCTTTGATGCCAGGGAGATCGAACGTGTTTACCAGGATTATATTAAGACGCTGGACATGATGATGGACAGGGACTGCTCCGATGTCCTGGAACTGCTGTCAGAGGCCGGACAGATCTACGTTTACGGCAGCGGTGCGGTCCAGAAGAATGCGGCCAGGGAATTAAAAAAGAATCTTCTTTTCCTGGACTATCTGTGCAATCTCATTGAGGGCAGGGAAGAGATCAAGATGGTACTGGAGATCGTGAGAGAAGGGGATGTGTTCTTTTTGTTTTCCCTGTCCGGTGAAAATGCATTTGTCAATGAACTGGCCGGAAGGCTCAGGGCCAAGGGGGTCAGAATCATTTCTGTGACAAAGGTGGGCAATAACGAGCTGTCACGGCTCAGCGATATCAGCCTGCAGTTCTACGCCCATCCGGTTATGAAAGGCAGATATAATTCCGATGTGTATATGACGGCCCAGTTTTTTGTCGTCAACGAATTTCTGCTGCTCAAGGGTCTTGAGTATCAGGAAAACGAAGGCCGGTAGTATGCCGGGCCGGGATATGGTAGAATAAAATAAAAAACAGGTGGAGACAGAGCATGTTTGTAGAAGAAAGACAGCAAAAGATTCTAGAGCTTTTGCATGAAAATCAAAAAGTAAAAGTGAAAGAACTGAGCCAGATGTTTAAAGTGACGGAAGACTGTATCCGAAAAGATCTGGCCAGCATGGAAGGCCGCCATCTTTTAAAACGCGCTTATGGGGGTGCCGTTTTGGCGGAAAGCCAGCATCCGGGGCACACCAATGCGGTTTCTTCCAGAAAAGAAAAAAATCTCAAAGAGAAACAAAGGATCGCAAAAAAGGCGGTAAAGCTCATAAAGGACGGGGATGTAGTGTTTCTGGACACCTCTACGACGAATCTGGAGCTGGCAAGGGAGATCATCAGAACAAAACGGCAGGTCACAGTAGTGAGTTGTATGCTGGATATCGCCAATGTGTTTGCGGCGGGCGGCAGTACTGGTTTTATCCTTTTGGGAGGGGAATTCAACCGCTCCCAGATAGGATTTCTAGGGAACCTGACACTTTCTATGATGGAAAACTTCAGGTTCGATCTTTGTTTTATGGGAGTTGTGGGAGCGGATGTCATGGAAAACGCCATCACAACCTACGTTCCGGAGGACGGGGCCATGAAGCAAAGTGCCATTAGCAAAAGCCGCAGAAGCTACCTGATGATGGAGACAAAGAAGTTTGATTTCCAGGCTAACTATGTATTTGCGGATTTTACTCAGATCGATGGTGTCATCTGTGAAACAGAGCCCTCAGAGCAGGTGAGGGCAGCTCTTAAAGAGTTTGGAACAGAAATCATTGTGTAACATTTTCTATATGATTTTTGAGTAATAGAAGGAGTGAGGTGTGAAGCAGTTTGAAACAAGAACCTATAAAAGATTAGGAGCTTTAACAGGCGGCATAACAGGAGTTATCGCTATGATCTTCTCAGTGTGCATGGGAAGAAATCTGTTGGGTGCTGTTTTACTTATCATCTTCATTTGTGCAGGTACCATCATCGGAAGTCAGGTTGACAAGAAGCATGACGTGCAGTAATTAAATGAAAGCAGGCCCATCTCACAGATCGATTGCCATCCCGCCGCCATATTTCTCATTGGGGAGCCTGGAGAACCCAAGCTTTTCATAAAACATCTCTTTTCCTTTATTTGCATAAAGGCTGCATGTGACAATCGTATGGGGAGAAGATTTCTCCTTTATAAACAGGAGTACATCTTTGATCAGCATTTTTCCGATGCCGTATCCCTGATACTCAGGGTGGACGATGACATCTGTGATATATGCATCGGTTCCATAATCAAAAAGCAGACGGGTCAGGCCGATGCATTTGCTGCCGTCATATGCAGCAGTGATATAGGTGGTATTCTTTAATATGTTTTCAGCCTGAGTTATGCTCAACGGCTGGAAGTCCACCTGTCTGCGGAGGGATAAAAAATCAGAAACGGAAAGTTCCTGAGATATTAAGATGTCGGTTTTATTTATGCACATATAGTCCTCCTCAAACATTGATAAAGTATGACATGTTCCACATGATTTCCGTTCGGTTCTTAGAATGCTGTAGAAAATGGACCTAATGTCTGCTGGATAGGGATGACGGCTAAGCAGAAGGTCCCATTCTACGATGATTTTTTTCTGTTATGCTTATATTACTACATCTCTGCTATAAAGTCATTTTATCATTCCCACACAGATAATACGGTCCGCCCAGTCCCGGTAAAAGGATTCCTCGTGGGATACGAGCAGTACTGTACCCGGAAAGTTTTCCAGGGCAGCCTTCAGGGCCTCCTTTGCCTGCACGTCCAAATGATTTGTGGGCTCATCCATGATCAAAAAGTTGCAGGGTCTCAAGGTCAGCAGGCACAATTTAACCTTGGCCTGTTCGCCGCCGCTTAATGTGCCTATCTCCTGCCTTGCATGCTGGCTGGAGATACCGCACCGGGCCAGATGCTGTCGGACCTTTTTTACCGGAAGGGCGGGATCATGATCTGATACGGTCTGGACCGGTGTCCGGGATGGATCCTGCCAGACTAGGTCCTGTTCAAAGTATCCTAAAGTGACCTGTTCTGAAAAAGAAAATGTTCCGTGAAGAGCCTTTATCTGTCCAGTCAGGGTTTTCAGCAGTGTGGATTTTCCGATCCCGTTGAAACCTGTGATCACAAGTTTCTGCCCTCCTTTTACAGCAAATGAAAGACCGGAGAGCAACGGATACTCATAACCCACTGCCATATTTCTGACGGATAAATGATCCGCATTGGTCACGGGCAGAGTGGAGAAGTTAAAATGCGGGCGGGGTGTTGTCAAGGCAGGGTCATCTAATCGGTCGATCCTCTCAAGCTGTTTCTGGCGTCCTTTGGCCATCTTAGATTTCCTTCCCGCAATGTTTCTGCGGATAAAATCTTCTGTTTCTTTGATCCTTTTCTGTTGGGCAGCATAACGGCGGACAGACTCTTCCTGTAAAAATGTTTTCTTCTTTAAGAACTCAGAGTAGGTTCCATAATATTTTGTCAGGCTTTTGTTTTGCAGATCACATATGCGGTTGACGGTCTTCTCCAAAAAGTCATTGTCATGGGAGACCACCATAAAGGCATTGGATAGCCCTGAGAGGTAGTCTGACAGCCATGTCACATGCTCTTTATCTAAGAAGTTGGTGGGCTCATCCAGCAGCAGGACAGAGGGCTTTTCTAATAGAAGCTTCGCAAGGATCACCTTTGCGCGCTGCCCGCCGCTGATCTGTCCAACCTTGCGGTCAAGGCCTAAGGGGAGCAGACCCAGACCGGATGCCACCTGTTCAATCCGGGTGTCAGTCTGGTAAAAATCTCTCGTCTCCAGCTGCTCCTGGTATCGGGCAGCACGGGAGAGAGATTCTTCATCTCCTGAGGCCGCCTGTGCATACAGAAGATTCATCTGTTCTTCCATGGTATACAACTCATGGAAAGCTGATCTCAAAAAGTCTGCAATGGTGATCTCAGACTCCATGTGCGCATACTGGTCCAGGCATCCATAAGAAGCCTTCGGTTGCCAGATGACACGGCCTGAGTCAGGAGTGATCTGTCCGGTACAGATGTTTAAAAGGGTGCTCTTTCCTGCCCCGTTGGGGCCTACAATTCCAACGTGTTCTCCCTTGTTAAGCTGGAATTCTGTATTTTCAAATAATATTTTATCACCAAAGATATGGGATAATTCTTTAATCTCTAATAAACTCATAATCGTATGGTTCCTTTCTGATAAGCGGGTGGCAAGCATTATAATTAATATAAAAAAGGCAGAAGACAAAGATACACACATGGATCTCGCCTTCTGCCGGACATAAAAGTCACTATGTTATAGAAACAACAAAAGGCTGCGGACAAAACATTGTCCGCAGCCTGTATCATGGGGGTCCTCCGGGAAGACGGGTAACAAAATAAGGACTGCTGGTGCAGCCGATCCTTTTGCTTAATCTGTCTCCCGATGAAATCTTAAAGCTTACCGCCGTACTCTGCACAATGTTTCATCGTTCTGAATTGTACAGAGCTGTTTCGCCTTGTAAGCTGGTCTGTCATGTTAACGCCCATGTTATTTCTCCTTTTATCAAAAATTTCAATGCCAAAACTATAGCACGCCCGATTTTCTCTGTCAAGTCTTTACGTCCTTGAATCGCCTATGTCTTAATATTGGGCTATGGCTGACAGATTGCAAGAATATGTTTGTCCAATAATTTATAGAAGTCAGCAATGTGTATCCCATCAACTAGGCCATGATGGCACAGCACAGAGACAGGCATCATCACCTTACCTTCCTGAACAAAATACTTTCCCCATGTGATTCTTGGATTACTATCTGCTGGAATAGGTACAGGCTGAACAAGAGAGGTGTAAGAAATCCAGGGCAACGAGGAAATAAAAATCTTGCCGCATATATCATCATCTTCGTTTATAGTTCTATTCTGCTTTGCGGCCTCCTGTTCCCGGACCGCATAAGGTAGAAACTCTGAAAAAGGGACAGTACTGTCAAGGGTACAATAGCAATAGGTACCGTCCTCTAATGCCAGCGTATGAGATGTTTTGCAGTTATCAAATTCTATGATTTTATGATGGAGTATCCGCTGCCTAAATTCCGGAATACCATTTGCCGCTTTTGAAACGCAGTAGCAGATGGTAAGAAAAAACGGGAGATTTTCTGCTTTTGTCGTATTTAATAAACTTGTAATATCAATGTTTACGGTCAGTCCAACATATGGGTAACTTAAACTGTTAAAATATTCAAAATGCTCTTTTCTCTTGCAATCTTCCATTCTTAAGTATTTGTAATCCATTCAAACCCTTCTTTCTTTTAAGGTACTCTAATATGATGTAACAAAAACTGCCGTAAATAGCTGATGATCATAATTCAATGAATTATAATCAACTATTTACGGCAGTTGGTAGAAACGCTCAACCATATTATGAGCTTATATAATTGCTATATATATCATATATCCCATTAGCCCTATCGTCAATACAGGCAGACTTACATTCCTTCGTGGAAAGTTCTTCTTACGACCTCTTCCTGCTGCTCTCTGGAAAGCTTGTTAAAGTTAACCGCATATCCAGAAACACGGATGGTCAGTGTCGGGTATTTGTCCGGGTTCTCCATGGCATCGATCAATGTCTCACGGTTAAATACATTGACATTCAGGTGATGGGCTCCCTGTACAAAGTATCCGTCCAGGATGTTTGCAAGGTTTTCTTCTCTCTGGTCCTGATCTTTTCCCAAAGCTTCCGGTACGATGGAGAAGGTGTTGGATACACCGTCCTGGCACACGTCGCGATAAGGGATCTTGGCAACAGAGTTTAAGGAAGCCAGGGCACCGCTGTTGTCGCGTCCGTGCATTGGGTTTGCCCCAGGAGCGAGAGGCTCCCCTAATTTTCTTCCGTCTGGTGTAGACCCTGTCTTCTTACCGTACATAACATTGGATGTGATGGTAAGTGCGGACAATGTATGGATCGCATTTCTATAGATTGGGTGTTTCTTTAATTCCTCAGAGAATAAAGTCACAGTATTTACAGCCAGATCATCTGCCCGGTCATCATCGTTTCCGTATTTTGGGAATTCTCCTTCGGTCTCAAAGTCCACAGCCACGCCGTTTTCATTTCGTACTGGCTTCACAGTAGCATATTTGATCGCTGATAAAGAATCCGCTGCGATGGAAAGCCCCGCAACGCCGTATGCAGCGATACGTTCCAGGTTTGTATCGTGCAGTGCAAACTGGCTTGCCTCGTAAGCGTATTTATCGTGCATGTAATGAATGATGTTGACAGTATCTACATACAATTCTGCCACATAGGCCAGAACCTTTTTATAGTTTGTCCAAACCTTGTCATAATCCAGTACGTCATCAGTGATCGGTTCAATTCCAGGGATAACTTCAATGCCTTTCTTCTCGTCGATACCGCCGTTGATAGCGTATAACAGAGATTTGGCAAGGTTGCAGCGAGCACCAAACAGCTGGGTCTGTTTTCCGACCTTCATTGCAGATACACAGCAGGCGATAGCGTAATCGTCTCCGTAGATCGGGCGCATAACGTCGTCGTTTTCGTACTGAATGGAATCTGTATCAATGGAAACCTTGGAGCAGAACTTCTTGAAGTTTGCTGGAAGCTTCTCAGACCAGAGTACGGTCAGGTTTGGCTCCGGTGCGGTTCCCAGGTTGTACAGAGTGTGGAGGTAACGGAAAGAAGTCTTAGTTACCAATGGTTTGCTGTTAATGCCGATGCCGCCGATAGACTCTGTGATCCAGGTAGGATCACCGCCGAACAGCTCATCATATTCCGGCGTTCTTAAATGTCTCACAAGACGCAGCTTGATAATAAACTGGTCAATCAGTTCCTGTGCTTCTTTTTCGGTCAGAACTCCGCTTTCAAGGTCACGCTGGATGTAAATATCAAGGAAGGTAGAGGTACGTCCGAGGGATGTGGCAGCTCCGTTGTTTTCCTTTACACCGGCGAGATAAGCCATGTACAAGGCCTGTACTGCTTCTTTCGCGTTAGATGCAGGCTTGGAGATGTCAACTCCGTAGGACGCAGCCATTTCTTTGATATCCCCTAAAGCGCGGATCTGTTCGGATACTTCTTCTCTTGCGCGGATACGTTCTTCACTCATCGGTCCGTCCAGGGCATCCAGGTCACGTTTCTTTTCTTCCACAAGATAATCAATTCCGTAAAGAGCGACACGGCGGTAGTCGCCGATGACACGTCCGCGTCCGTATGCATCCGGAAGACCAGTTAAAAGTCCTGCAGTCCTTGCAAGTCTTGTGCGCTGCGGATATGCATCAAACACACCTTCATTATGTGTTTTGCGGTATTCATTGAAGTGGCGGTCAATTTCTGGATTCAGCTTATATCCATACTGTTCCAGGGAAGAATGGGCCATCCTTTTTCCGCCGTATAAGTTGACGATACGTTTCAGGGGCGCATCTGTCTGGAGACCGACAATGACTTCATTTTCTTTGTCGATGTATCCAGGGGCAAAGTTTGTAATGCCGGAAATAATGTCAGTTTCCACATCTAAAACGCCGCCTTTTTTTGTCTCCTCTGAGAGCAGTTCTTCGCATTTGTTCCACACTTTTTGAGTTCTATCGGTAACACCTGCCAGGAAGGTGTCATCACCTTCGTACAATGTATAGTTTTTCTGGATAAAATCCCTTACGTTCGTTTCCTTAGTCCATTTTCCTTCTTTAAAGCCGTTCCATTGGTTTAACATTGTTTTCCTCCATATTGATTAAAATAGGTTTCCTGAAAGTGTCTGGTTTGTTCCTTGTCCATTGCCGGAACATTTGAGAGAGGATAAGAAAGATTCATCACCTCATATTTATTGATGCCGAGCAAATGATAGGGAAGCAGTTCTACCTTTTCCACGTTGGGTATTCGGTCTATGTATGCTTTTAATTCCCTCATGTGTTCTTCGCTGTCCGTAAGCCCCGGAACCACTACATGCCGGATCCAGATCTTTGTGCCGTTTCGTTTTAATGCCTCTAAAAATTCATCAAAACGGTCCATAGGCCTTCCGGTCATAGACTCGTATGCCGGTTTTGTTATTTCTTTGAGATCCAGAAGTACAAGATCTGTGTAAGAAAGAATCTCGTCGTAATTTCCCTGTCCAACGCCGGCGGTGTCAATGCATGTATGAATTTCTTCCTGTTTGCAGAGTTTTAATGTTTCCAGTAAAAACTCCGGCTGCATCAGCGGCTCTCCACCCGAAAAGGTTACTCCGCCGTTCTGCTTAAAGTACGGTTTGAAGCGGGAGATCTTTTTGACCAGCGCTTCCGGGGTCAGTTCTTCACCACCTGTAAATTCCCAGGTGTCTGGGTTGTGACAGAACTTACACCGGAGGGCACAGCCCTGAAAAAAGATCACGGTGCGGATGCCGGGGCCATCGACTAATCCCATGGATTCCATGGAATGGATGTGTCCAACAATCATAGGAACCTCCTGTAAAAATGTTGATTGGCTGCCTGGTGTGCATACTGCCTGCAGGGCTTTTTTATTTCATAGGGAGGTTCGCAGAACTTTCCTAATGGAATAAAAAAAGCCGCACGTCCAGGCAAAGTGCCCAGACGGTCGGCTAAAAATTCGTTGTCATACTTCCTGTGGTAAACTCCACTTGTCCGTCAGTCATATGACTTATGACTTTAAAATACTATACCTGACACCAGGATGTCAACCCCGGATTTGAAATTTGGTGTGTTAAATTTTTAGCCAGCTCCATCGTAACGCGGCATTTCCTACTTGTCCACTGGGTATCTGATAAAAGTTTTCATGTTTAAAATTTAGAAAATCCGGGCATGTTCATAGTATGAAGAAAAAATCAAAGATCTGGATGCTGTTCCTGGCCGCTGCCGTGATCCTCGGCGCTGTATGGTCAAAAGGAAAAGATGACAGAGTGAATGAAAATATAAAGCAGAAAGTTGTGCGATTCCATATCCGCGCAAACAGCGACAGCAAAAAAGACCAGGCTGAAAAGCTGCTGGTCCGGGATCAGGTCGTAAAGTATTTAAAGCCGTATATGGAACATGCAAAGACAAAGGAAGAAGCCGAGAAAGTATTGGCCAGCAAGAAACAGGAAATTGCAAAAGTGGCTAAGACTACATTAAAGAAAAACGGAAGGGAGCTCCCGGTGAAAGTGTATATGACCAGAGAAGAATTCCCCCAAAAAGATTACGGAAGCTATGTTTTTCCAAAAGGTACTTACGATGCGCTGAGAATCGATCTTGGAGATGCTGCAGGCCATAACTGGTGGTGCGTGATGTTTCCGGATCTCTGCATTACAAAGGAGAGTGAGGCAGCCAAAGACAAAAAGACCAGAAAAAAACTGGAGCAACAGGTGGGGGAAAAAGGAGTGAAGAAGCTGGAGAAGAAAAAAAAGAAGCTGCCATGGTTTTTGCAGTGGCTGGAGTGATAAGGTAATATTTACTAAATATTCTCACAAAAATTAACTAATCCAATAGTTGAAATTTCTTGTAAGAGTTGGTATAATAAAGTTACAAAAGTTTTAATTTTTTATAACAATACAAGATATTTCCAACATACGACTGACCTATGTGAACGGAAACTTTGACCAATGTTTTAACAATCTTACTGGATGTGGGCGGCGATACGGACCGCTGCCTGTCTCTTCAAAGGAAGAGGAAAAGAGAAGGAGATGGTATGGGTGAGGAAGAGTTCAAGGAGACACGAAGTTTGGGAAGTGAAGTATTTCTATAAGTCTTTGCTGCTGATAACCGCAGGGATCGTAATGCTGGTGGCTTTCCGGTTATTATTGAGATAACTGCCGAGGATACATATCAATTAAGAAGAGGGAATTTTACGGGTGTATTCCGTAAAATACCTTCTTTTTTTTCGTTTCATCCGGGAACCATAAATACAAATAGAGAAATGAAATGCAACTTTTTCGTTTTTTCAGGCGTCTAATTTATCAAGATAGATGTAAGGAGAGAGTACAGATGAGAAATAAATGGAACAAAGAAAAAACAAAGGAAATGAAAGACTTTTACAGATCCATCTTATTGATCTCACTGGGGATCACCATGCTCTTGATCTTTCAGGTCATGCTGATGTAGCGGATTTGCGAGATGTATTGTAAACCAAATAATCAAAAATAGTTTACAATAGAAAGGCGAAATGATACAATAAGCGGGTTACGAAATGAGTTTAACGAAAGGAAAGGGGAAATCGTTTTGAGAAAAACTATGGAAACCCGATGGATTGTGTTGTGCGGTATGTTTGCTGCCCTGACTGCGGCTGGAGCATTCATTCAGATCCCGGTGCCGTTTATGGACTATTTTACTCTTCAATTTTTATTTGTACTGCTTGCAGGGATGCTTCTCGGCCCAAGGTACGGGAGTATTTCTATGGGAATTTATGTCCTTGTGGGACTTGCCGGGGTTCCTGTTTTTGCGGCGGGAGGAGGCATACAGTATATGCTGCGGCCAAGCTTTGGATATCTCATTGGATTTATTGCCGGGGCCTGGATCACGGGAATTCTTTGCGGCAGGCAAAGGAGGGGGGGGCTCAGAGCATATTTGCCTGCTGCTTTCGCAGGGATGGCTGTTACCTACTTGATCGGATTCAGTTATAAGTATATGATTTTGAATACATATTTAGGGCAGAAAACACCATTTGCTGCTGTGATACTGTCTGCATTTCCCCTGGATCTGCCGGGAGATGCATTGCTGTGTGTGGCCGCCTCTGCATTTGCAGAAAGGGTAAAAGCATACCTGGGCACAGACCTGTTAGGGGAGGGCCATAGAGTATGAAAAACGGTATTTTTGTGACGGCGACTGGCACAGATATAGGAAAGACATATATTTCTGCCTTGCTCGTAAAAACTCTGCGCAGGCAGGGGATCGACGCTGGGTACTTCAAACCGGCCTTAAGCGGAGCTGTCTGGTCAGAAGACAGGCTGGTGCCGGGGGACGCGGATTATGTGTGCAGGAAATCGGGGCTTTCTGGTCCGCCGGACCAGTATGTGGCATACGTCTATGAACCATCGGTCTCCCCACATCTGGCGGCTAAAATGAGCGGAAGGCCGATTGAGAAAGATGTGGTCTCACAGAGTTTTTTGGAGATTCAGAAGAGGTTTGACTATGTGGTGGCTGAAGGCTGTGGCGGAATTGTCTGTCCGCTGAGGGCAGATGATGATGAGATGATGATGCTCACCGATGTGGCAACTCTGACAGGGTTTCAGCTGTTGATCGTGGCGCCTTCCGGACTGGGTGCCATCCAGGCAGCCGTGACCACGGCAGAATATGCGGCGATGAAAGGTTTTGAGATCTGCGGAATCGTGATGAATCATTTTAAAAGAGGAGATCTGATCCATGAGGACAACCGGTATCAGATTGAGCGTTTGACAGGTATAAAAGTGACCGGTGTGGCTGATGACGCAGAGGAAATAGATGTCAGCTGCTTTTTGTGAAAACAAAAAATTCCCTCAAATCAAATGAGGGAATTTCATAAGTTATGCCTCAGAAGGCAAAGCCTCGGATTCCGGCTTTTTTGCCGAGATCATGAGCAGTTTTTTTAGTTTATGTACCCGGAACTTTGTGAGTCCGGCAGCTTTAAACATACCCAGGATCTCATGGGTAGATGGCCGTTTGACCTTACAGGACGGAAGTACCTTGTCCGCAATGTTCCCGGAAATCCTTATGAGCTCGGGGAAGGCCACGACACCGATATAGAGACGTCCTCCCGGGGTCAGCAGTCTGGCAGCTTTCTGGATGAATTCCGCCTGGTTGGGGAAATGGTGGAATGCACTGCACACGGTGATGATACGGAACGTGTTGTCTTCAAAATCCAGATCATCGCTGCTTGCCACCTGGAAATGCAGATCCGGGAAGTCGGCGCTGGCTCTGCGGATCATCTCCTCAGAAACATCCACTCCGTACCCCTCGGCATTTCTCCAGCGCGTCAGACCGGACAGCAGGGTTCCTGTGCCGCAGCCTACATCCAGTATCTTGTCGTTGTCCCGAACGCAGATCTTTTTGATCATTTCCTGCTCCAGGGAAACAGACATCTTGCCGCTGATGGTCTTCTCATATTTTTCAGCTTTTTTATTGTAAATCTTTGCAGAACGTTCTTTTACATCTTTCATAAGCACGCTCCTCTCTTTCCTTGGTTATTTCTCTTATTTTTCTATTGTCCTTCACAATGATTATATCAGATAAAGGAAAACATCCGCAACAAATAAACCCATAATGTGAGACTGACGGACGATAATACGGTTGCGGCTACCACAATGCTGGAAGTCAGGGCATGGTCGTTGTCCATTGCTTTGGCCATGACATAGCAGCTCACCGTGGTCGGAGAGCCCAGCATAATCAGGATAGCGATCAGTCCTTCTCCACGGAATCCAAAATAGACGGCCGGGGGAAGGAAGATAAGTGGCAGGATAAAAAGCTTAATGGCAGCAGCGGTCATGGTAGGACCAAGCTTCCTTAAGGCCTTGGCTCCCTCAAAACCGGCCCCCACGCAGAGCAATGCCACAGGCGTAGCCGTCACGGCCAGTTCATTGAGGCATTTGTCGATCACGGGAGGGAAATCCACAGCCAGGTAAGAAAACGGAAGACCGGCCAGGATCCCCAAGATGATCGGATTTCGAATGATATTTTTAAAAGCGGACCTAAAACTGCCGGAGCCGGAGCCGGGTCCACGCACGGTCAGCACAATGACAGAGAAAATATTATACAGAGGGACGCTGGCTACGATCATCAGCGGTCCCATCGTGGAGTGTCCATAAATATTTTCAATAAATGCGATACCAAGGATCGCTGCGCTGCCTCGGAAAGAGGCCTGTACAAAGGCCCCGATCATAGTCTTGTCCTTTATCAACAATTCTGCAAGGATCCAGATACCTAAAAACATCAGAGTGGTTACGATCATGCAGAACAGAAAGTATTTTAAGTTGAATGCCTGTTTTAAAGGAGCGCTGGAAATATCGCGGAACAAAAGTGCGGGAAGCGCTGCATTGAATACAAACTTGTTGGCTGTGTTTACAAAGTTTTCGTTAAACCATCCCTTCTCTTTCAGGAGCCATCCGAGGAAGATCATAAAAAAGACGGGGACAGTAGAATTTAAGCTGAAAATAAAATCGTTCATAGGTTTCCTCCGGGAGAGATTATAGCAAATAAAAAAGAACAATTCAAACATTGTATTTTTCCTTGCTTATTCAAATATGAGGTGATATAGTACCCTTGGATGGTATTCCGTAGAGAAATCATACCAGTGAACAAATTTTTAAAGGACATCACCTCATAAAGGCAGGTGATATTTCCGTATGAAAGCAGGATTTATCGGAGCAGGCAAAGCAGGCTGTTCCTTAGGCAGGTATTTCGTACATTTTGGTATCCCGGTAGTGGGGTACTTAAGCCGCAGCGGGGAGTCAGCCCGACAGGCGGCCAAAGAAACAGGCACAATACATTTTGATACGTTTGACAAATTATTATCAATGTGTGATGTTCTTTTCATTACGGTTCCCGACAGCCAGATCGCAGGCGTGTGGGAACAGCTCAGAACTTTTCCGGTCCGGGAAAAGTTTATCTGTCACTGCAGCGGATCTCTAAGTTCCGCTATTTTCTCTGAAATAACCGAAGCAGGGGCTTACGGCTATTCTATCCATCCAATGTTTCCATTTAACAGTAAAACAACTTCATATGAAGAACTCAGCAAGGCTTTATTTACTCTGGAAGGTGAGCAGGCGCACAAGGATCAGATGCTTTCTTTTTTGAGTCCGCTTCCCAACCGGATTGTAGAGATCCAGGCGGAGAAGAAGGTCCGTTATCATGCAGCGGCAGTTATGGCATCCAATCAGATGGCAGCCCTGATGAACCAGGCTTTGAACCTTTTACAAGACTGTGGTTTTACCCCGCAGGAAGGGCTTGCCGCCCTTGCACCTTTAGTACGGCAGAATCTTGAGAATATTCTTGATTCAGGCCCCAAAGAGGCTCTGACAGGCCCGGTGGAGCGCAATGATGTATCCACGGTGACGAGACATTTGGGTGCCCTGTCCGGGGAGGAAAAGGAGATCTATGTTCCTCTTTGCAGGGAATTGGTCAGGATTGCAAAAGACAGGCATCCGTCCAGGAGTTATGAACATATGGAGAGAATATTGGAGGAAGAACATTGAAGAACACAGTCAGTACATTTCAGAAGATGAAAGACAATGGGGAGAAGATCTCCATGCTCACAGCCTATGACTATTCTACGGCAAAGTTGTTTGACGAGGCAGGCATCCACTCTATTCTTGTGGGAGACTCTCTCGGAATGGTCATGCTTGGCTACGATACGACGATCCCGGTCACTGTGGATGACATGATCCATCACGGGGCTGCAGTGGCAAGAGGTGCGAAGAACGCCCTTGTGGTAGTAGATATGCCGTTTATGTCCTATCAGACCTCAGTCTATGATGCCGTGGTAAATGCGGGAAGGATTATGAAAGAGACAGAGGCCACAGCAGTAAAGCTGGAGGGAGGAAAGGATGTATGCCCGCACATTGAAGCCATTGTGAAGGCATCGATCCCGGTCGTGGCGCACATAGGGCTGACCCCTCAATCTGTCAATGCTTTCGGAGGCTTTAAGGTACAGGGAAAGAGTGAAGAGGCAGCCAAAAAGCTTCTGGAAGACGCCCTCGCAGTTGAGACAGCCGGAGCATTTGCGGTGGTGCTGGAATGTGTTCCTGCAAAGCTTGCCGCACTTATCTCAGAGAAACTTCATATTCCGACCATCGGTATCGGAGCCGGGGCCGGATGTGACGGGCAGGTCCTTGTCTATCAGGATATGCTGAACATGTACGGGGATTTTGTTCCGAAGTTTGTGAAGCAGTTCGGTAATGTAGGGCCGGCTATGAAGGAAGCAGTAGTGGAATATATCAAGGCCGTTGGGGACGGGACATTCCCGGAGGAACGGCATACATTTGCCATCAGCGATGATGTGATAGAAAAGTTGTATTAAGGAGAGAGCCATGAAGATTGTCAAGACTATAAATGAAGTGAGGAAGCAAGTAAAAGAGTGGAAAAGCCTGGGACAGAGCGTAGGGATGGTGCCGACCATGGGGTATCTCCATGAAGGGCATAAGAGCCTGATGGACTGTGCCAGGAAAGAAAACGACAAAGTGGTTGTGAGTATTTTTGTGAACCCGATGCAGTTTGGCCCCACAGAGGATCTGGCTGAATATCCGAGAGACCTTGAACACGACGCAGAGATCTGCGAGAGCGCCGGGGTTGATCTGATCTTTCATCCGGAACCGGAAGAGATGTATGCAGATGATTTCTGCTCCTTTGTTGACATGGACACTCTGACTGAAGGGCTCTGCGGAAGGACCAGACCGGTTCATTTCCGGGGTGTTTGTACCGTGGTCACAAAGTTGTTTAATATCGTAACTCCGGACAGAGCATATTTCGGACAAAAGGACGGACAGCAGCTGGCTGTCATAAGACGGATGGTGCGGGACCTGAATATGGATATCCAGATCGTGGGATGCCCTATCGTCAGGGAAGAGGACGGTCTTGCAAAGAGTTCCAGAAATACATATCTCTCACCGGAGGAGAGAAAGGCCGCATTGATCTTAAATCAGGCAGTCCGCCTGGGGGCAGAGATGGCAGAGACGGAGAAGGACGCTGCGAAAGTGGTCCTTGCTATGAAGGAAAAGATACAGTCAGAGCCTTTGGCAAGGATTGATTATGTGGAGGCTGTGGACGCTTTGTCCATGCAGCCGGTGGAGAGGCTCACTGGTGGATGTATGCTCGCTATGGCAGTCTATATAGGAAAAACCAGATTGATCGACAACGTGTTAGTGTAAGGAGAAGATTATGAAGCTTACTATGTTAAAAGGAAAGATCCACAGGGCAACGGTCAGGCAGGCGGAGCTTGACTATGTGGGCAGCATTACTGTGGACCCAGAACTTCTAGATGCGGCAGGTATTCTGGAATATGAAAAGGTAGCCATCGTTGATATCAACAACGGGAGCAGGTTTGAAACCTATACCATCGCCGGAGAGCCGGGAAGCGGGATGATCTGCCTGAACGGGGCGGCGGCCCGTTGCGTTTCCCAGGGAGACAAGATCATCATTATGTGCTATGCTGAGTTGACACCGGAAGAAGCGAAAGAACACAAACCAAAAGTGGTATTTGTGGACGACAACAATAAGATCACCCGTCTGACCAGCTATGAAAAGCATGGCCGGCTGGAGGATATGTAGGAGAAAGATTATGCTGAGTGGAAAAACAATTGTCCTGGGCGTCACAGGCAGTGTGGCGGCCTACAAAATGGCGAATATGGCGAGTATGCTCATAAAAAGAGGATGCGAAGTCCATGTCATCATGACAGAAAATGCGACGAATTTTATCAATCCCATCGCATTTGAATCACTGACCAACACCAAATGCCTGGTGGAGACTTTTGACCGGAATTTTCAATTTCATGTGGCCCATGTGTCTCTGGCAAAGAAGGCGGACCTGATGCTGATCGCCCCGGCTTCTGCCAATGTCATCGGGAAGATCGCAGGAGGCATCGCCGATGATATGCTGACCACGACAGTGATGGCGTGCAAGAGCCCGGTACTGATTGCTCCGGCCATGAATACAAATATGTATGAAAACCCGATCCTGCAGGATAATCTTGAGAAACTCAGGACCTACGGCTACACGGTCATTGAACCAGCCAGCGGACATCTGGCCTGCGGTGATACCGGCGCCGGCAAGATGCCGTCGGAAGAAATTCTTATGGCCTATATAGAACGGGCGGTGGGACGACCGAAGGACCTTGCGGGAAAGAAGGTCCTGGTCACGGCAGGACCCACAAGGGAAGCAATCTGCCCGGTACGCTATATTACCAACCATTCCACGGGAAAGATGGGGTACGCATTGGCAAAGACAGCCATGCTCCGGGGAGCGGATGTGACTCTGGTCACAGGTCCTGTAGAGATGGAACCTCCGATGTTTGTAAAAACAGTCCCGGTTGTGAGCGCATCGGATATGTATGACGCTGTCATGGCAAGAAAAAAGGACCAGGATATCATCATAAAGTCCGCTGCTGTGGCAGACTACACACCTGCCCAGGTAAGTGATGAAAAAATAAAGAAAAGCGATACGGATATGTCGATCCCGCTCGTGCGGACAAAGGATATCCTGCAGGAGCTTGGGCATACCAAAGAAGAAGGCCAGTTTATCTGCGGATTTTCAATGGAGACCCAGAATATGCTGGAGAATTCCAGAAAGAAACTGGAGAAGAAGCAGATCGATATGATCGTTGCCAACAATTTAAAAGAGTCCGGCGCCGGCTTCGGCACAGACACCAATGTGGTGACTTTGATCACCAGAGAGCAGGAGAAACAGCTTCCTATCATGTCCAAAGAGGCAGTGGCGGATGCAATTTTAGATTTTATTAAAACTTCATAAAACTTTAGACAAACTCTCTTTTTCCCACCTTCCTATGATATAATAGAACTACCAAATGCATCAGGAAGGTACGGGGGTCATGAAAGTAGTGAACAAAGTCAGAATTATATTTTTGCCAGCGATTATACTGCCGATTTTTTTAATGGTAGTATCAATCGCTGCTTTAAGTGTAGGGTATATCCGGACAACCAATGAAAACATTTATTCCAACGGTATCGAGGGGTTTGCCAATCCGTTAAAGACTATGAACAACGAGACAAAGGCCAGCTTTAACGATCTGAAGAGGAGTGCCATTGAGAACCCGGAGAACTTTGAGAGTGAAGAATACTTAAACCGAATCAATGAAGCGTTAAAGAACAAAGAGTCTTATCTGATCGTCAGAAAAGGGAAGACCATTGTCTATCGGGGATCTAAAGAGGACCACACGGAGACCGAGAAGAAGCTTCCCAGATTCGGCAGTGACATCAGCAGCCAGGACAGCGGTGTTTTCCTTGGAAGACCGGAGAATTTTCTCGTGAAGCAGCAGGATTTCCGTTATGCGGACGGCAGCAAAGGCTCCGCTTTTATCCTGACCGATCTGGAGACGGTCCTGCCCCACTATAAGAATATCATCAGTCAGGTATTTTTCTCCATTGTGGCGATCCTGATCCTCACCAGTTTTCTGCTCTCCTGGTTTATGTACTCGGAGTTTATACGTCCGCTGAAGAAACTGAAAGAGGGAGCCGACCGGATCAAGGAGGGAAACCTGGACGACGATGTGGAGATTAACAGCAAGGATGAGATCGGCGAGCTCTGCGCTTCCTTTAATGCTATGAGGGCGGAATTAAAAGAGTCCATCGAGGCAAGGATCATCTATGAAAAGCAGAACCGGGATCTGATCAGCAACATTTCCCACGACTTAAAGACTCCGATCACGGCCATCAAAGGATATGTGGAGGGGATCATGGACGGTGTGGCGGACACTCCGGAGAAGATGGACCGCTATATCAAGACGATTTACAATAAGGCCAATGACATGGATGTACTGATCAATGAGCTTTCCTTATACTCTAAGATCGATTCTAACATCATTCCTTATAACTTCAGAAAGATTGACATCAATGCCTATTTTAAAGATTGTGTGGATGAGATCGGATCGGATCTGGAGCAAAAGGGCATGATGTTCTCATACAGCAATTACTGCTCAGCCAATGTGGCAGTGATGGCTGACCCAGAACAGTTAAAGCGCGTGATGAACAATATCATCAACAATGCATGCAAGTATACCAACAAGGCAAAAGGAAAAGTCAGTATCACCTTAAAGGAGTTAGACCGTAAGATTCAGGTTGCCATCAAAGACAACGGCATCGGCATCTCCAGGGAGGATCTGCCGAATATCTTTAGAAGGACTTACCGGGCAGATATGTCCAGGAATTCTGCCGGCGGCAGCGGACTGGGACTTTCCATCTGCAAGAAGATCATTGAAGAGCATGGGGGAGAGATATGGGCGGAGAGCAAGCTGCGCTCCGGCACCACAATATTTTTTACATTAAACAAGATTGTAGACACCCAGGAGGAAGAGAAAAATGAGTAGAGTTTTAATTGTAGAAGATGAACTGGCTATCGCAGAGCTTGAGAAGGATTATCTGGAACTCAGCTCCTTTGAGGTTGAGATAGAGACAGATGGGGAGAAGGGGTTGAAGCTGGGCCTTTCGGAGGATTTTGACATGATCATCCTGGATATCATGCTTCCCGGCATGGACGGCTTTGAGATCTGTAAGCAGCTGCGGGAGAAGAAGGACATTCCGATCCTGATGGTATCCGCCAAAAAAGAGGATATTGATAAGATCCGAGGCCTGGGCCTGGGAGCGGACGACTATATTACAAAGCCCTTCAGCCCAAGTGAACTGGTGGCCAGAGTCAAGGCCCATCTTGAGCGCTACCGCCGCCTGGTATCCAGCAACTGCCAGGAGAATGATATCGTCGAGATTCGGGGGCTTAAGATCGACAAGACAGCGAGAAGAGTCTATCTGAACGGGGAAGAGAAGGCATTTACCACAAAAGAGTTCGATCTGCTCACATTTCTCGCCAGTCATCCGAATAGGGTGTTTACAAAAGAAGAATTATTTAATAAAATTTGGGATATGGAATCCCTTGGAGATATTGCCACGGTCACCGTGCACATAAAGAAGATTCGGGAGAAGATTGAACTTAACACCGCAAAGCCGCAGTATATTGAGACTATATGGGGCGTGGGATACCGCTTTAAGATGTAGGAGCAGCCATGAGAAGAAAAAAAGATGTAAAGATACTTTATCGAGATAACCACATCGCCGTATGTGAAAAGCCCGCCGGTATGCCCACAGCCGACGACAAGACAGGGGATATGGATGTGTTCCACAGTCTGAAGAACCAGCTTTTTTATGAAGAGAACCTGGACAGAGAGCCGGAGCTGTATATGATCCACCGCCTGGACCGCCCTGTGGGAGGCGTCATGGTGTTTGCCAGAAGCAAGGAGGCTGCGGCGGAGTTAAGCCGCCAGGTCAGGGAGCATATCTTTGAGAAGGATTACCAGGCAGTGGTAAACGGATGGCTTCCGGAGGAAGACGGAGTATTTACGGATTATCTGAAGAAGAATGAAAAGAAGAACGTGTCCGCTGTCGTGGAAGAAGGAACACCGGGAGCCAAGAAGGCGGAGCTTTCTTACGAAGTGCTGGATATGGTGGAGACAGGAGAAGGAAAGTTTTCCTACTGTCTGATTCATCTATTGACAGGAAGGCACCACCAGATCCGGGTCCAGTTCGCAAGCAGGGGATTCGGGCTTTTCGGAGATACGAAATACAACCCAAAGTTCCAAAAGACAAAAAAGCAGTATGAAGAGATCGGTCTCTATGCCACCAGGATTAGTTTTCTCCACCCTGAGACCGGAGAAGCCTGCACCTATAAGGCGGAGCCTTATGGCAGGGCTTTCCGTATGCTGGAGGAGCTGGATTCCTGGTAGAGGTAAGAAAAGAGGATAAAACACATGAAATTCAGACCATGCATTGACATACATAATGGAAAGATTAAACAGATTGTGGGCGGCAGCCTCTTAGACCGGGGAGACTGCGCAGAAGAAAATTTTGTTTCGACACATGACGGAAGTTTTTATGGTAAACTATATAAAAAGCATCAGCTGTCCGGAGGACATATCATTATTCTGAACCCCAAAAGCTCGGAGTATTATGAAGCTGATGTAAAGGAGGCACTGTCCGCACTCCGTGCATTTCCGGGTGGGCTTCAGGTCGGAGGCGGCATCACGGATGAGAACGCAGCCTTTTTTATAGAACAGGGAGCCTCTCATGTGATTGTGACTTCGTTTGTATTCTCTGACGGAGCTGTTCGGTTTGACAGGCTTAGAAACCTTGCGCAGGCAGTGGGACGGGAGCATCTGGTTCTGGATCTGAGCTGCCGCAGGAAGAATGGAGAGTATTATATCGTTACCGACCGCTGGCAGAAGTTCACGGATGTGGTTCTCACAGAGGACCGGCTGAAAGAGCTTGAGAAATACTGCACAGAATTCCTGATCCACGGGGTTGACGTGGAAGGAAAAGGACAGGGCATAGATGAAGATCTGGTGCGCATCCTTGGTGCATATTCAGGGAATCCTGTGACATATGCGGGAGGTATTAAGGATTTTGAAGACCTTGAATTGATCAAAAGAGAAGGAAAAGGGAAAGTAGATGTGACAATCGGCAGCGCCCTGGATCTGTTCGGCGGGCCGATGGAATTTGAGAGAGTCCTCAGTCACTGTGATTAATATTGGAGGAATAAAAAATATGAAACTATGGTATGAAGCTAGCAATTTTACGATTCAGCCCCACTGGGTCATCCCGTTTGCGATTTTGGGGGTGATCGGGTTGATCCTGGTCCTTGCTTCTAAAAAGTCATTTTTTAAACTGCTGGGAGGCGTATGCCTTGTGATCTGCGCCGTAACAGCCTTAAGATTCTGTTACGGTTATGTGAGGATCATTCACACGTATAAACAGGGAGATTATAAGACTGTGGAAGGATATGTGGAGAACTTTATCCCGGCTTCCAAGGGAGGAGAGACCAACGAAGATACGGAGCAGGAGAGCTTCGATATCAGAGGCGTCCATTTTTCCTATGGGGACCGTTTTATCAAAAAGTTCGGATACCATCTTCCGTCCACCCAGGGAGGATATATCAAGAAGGATGGCCAGTATTTAAGGATTGGTTATATTGACACAGAAGATCAGGGATATGTTATTGTAAAGATCGAAGAACGCAGAGCGAAAAAATAAAGGAACTAAAAAGCTGTGCCGCCCGAATAGGGAGGTGCAGCTTTTTGTGGCTTTTCAAAATGACAGGAGGTGTCTATGAAAAAAGTTGTCGTTGCCGGATGTCTGTGTCTGGATATCACGCCGGAGTTTTATAACAGCAAGGATGGGGAGAAAAAAAGCGCGGCCCAGTGGTTTCTCCCGGGAAAGCTGATGCAGGTAGGGGAGGCCTCCATTCACACCGGGGGAGCTGTTGCAAACACCGGACTTGCCTTCCGGCGCTTTGGCGCTGACGTGTCTCTCATGGGGAAAGTGGGGGATGACGCTTTTGGAAAACTGGTGTTGAATCTGCTTGATCAGTACGGAGGAAGCCGCGGAGTTGCCGTTTCAGGGGACTGCTCTACAGCATACACGGTGGTTCTGGCCCCTCCAGGGATCGACCGGATTTTTTTCCACAATGCCGGAGCCAATGATGTTTTTGGATTAGAAGACCTGGACTTTGGGGAGATCGCACAGGCAGATTTATTCCATCTTGGCTATCCGACCATTATGAGGCGGATGTTTGAGCACCCGGAGGAGCTGCTGGAGATTTATGGCCGGGTAAAGGAGCTTGGAGTAAAGACATCGCTGGATTTAACAGCTATTGAGGAGGACAGTGATGCGGCAAAAGCGGATTGGCCGTCACTGTTTCAGAAACTACTTCCCATGGTAGATTACTTTGTACCCAGTGCGGAGGAAATCTGTTTTCTCATCGACCGGGACATGTATAACCAATGGACGGAAAGAGCAGCAGGAGGTGATCTGACAGAAATTCTTGATATAGAGAAGGATATCAGGCCTCTTGCAGAGCGGCTGCTTACATGGGGAGCAGGAGCAGTTCTGATCAAATGCGGAATCAAGGGACTGTATCTTAAGACCGGCCAAAACCGGGAACTGCCGGAGGACTGGAAGGAGCTGGAGCTGTTTGAGCCCAGCTACCGTGCAGACAGGGTCCGCTCTGCCACCGGCGCGGGAGATGTCAGCATCGCAGCATTCCTCACCGGACTGTTGGAAGGAAAAGAGCCCAGGCGCTGTCTTTCACTGGCGGCCGCCGCCGGGGGCCGCTGGGTCCCCGTAAATAACT
>OAWB01000187.1_pt1 | contig 58200 bp, 58 predicted proteins | sample 1550621 | NCBI WGS metagenome assembly OAWB01 (sample SAMEA2580107, study PRJEB22360) | human gut metagenome | biome: human gut; feature: human-associated habitat; material: faeces | place: Denmark | collected 2008/2010
AACTTCCTGAAGATTGGCCAAGGGTGATAAAAAAAGGAATTGATGAATGCTTTCGAGTACTTGAAGATTACGGCGTTCTCATTTTCAAATGGAATGAAGAGCAAATAACGGTTAGAGAAGTATTGAAAGCCATCGGACGGCAGCCGTTGTTCGGTCACACCACCGGAAGACATGGCAAAACTATGTGGATGTGCTTTATGAAACTACCAATTAACGAATAACAAAAAAAGCATGAACAGAAATGAAGTAGATGAATTTATTGAAGACAATTTCGGTCCTCATGATAAATTAGCCATATTGGAATTGGTAGACGAGGTTAAGAAAGATGCAGTACATGCATTCGCAATATCATGTCCGCTCTTTGAAGAGAAAGATGGCCTTATGGTATGTCATAAGGAAGAATCTCCATACACTGAATGCCTTCACCGATATTTCAATATACGTAACAAGAAAGATATGCCACAAGGGATTAAACCTTGTAAGTATATAGAGAATTTTATCAAAGAAATCAATTTATAATAATTACACAAATGAGCGAAGATCGAGGCGCTAATATCCTGGCGGCCATCCAGCAAATGGCAATGGATAATAATCAAGGTCTGAGAATGACTACCACATTAGTCAATGTTACAGAAGAACAGCGTGGAAGTATAGTCGGATTCGGTACAGAAAAGGAGATGGGCGAGGACGCCAAGTTCCAAATCCGAACAGGCATGCCCGGAGAGTATCTGGCATGTGCGTTCTTCATAAAACGGAGTGAACTAAAAAAATACCTGGAACATGAATAGAATGAGATGGTTCGTCATCGGACTCCACCTATATGTATTTCCGCCAGAACCGGAAGTAGGAGACATCGAGGCTTTACACAACTGGATCCCACAAAAAAAAGGAATCATTGAGACGCTAAAATTCAGGTTTCACACCGGTATTTGGAGCTATACAGCAGGGAATATAAATTATCAATTTTAAATGCACTATCACTATTCTGCACTTAAGCATGGGAACCTATCAAGAAATATTAGACGAAGTTCTTCCTCTATACCGGCAGGATCCGGAACGCTTCATGCGTTTCTATCACGCCGTCAATAACATTCTTGCTACAATACCTGAAGGCAAGAGTATTCTTATAGCTGACCATTGTAAGCCTGCATCACGTGACCTATTCATTAAAATAGCTTGTATGTATATTATTGAAGAAACAACAAGGAAAGATGTCTTGGATGACTTTTTAGAGTTTTCTGACGATTATAGCAGCATTCGGCATGTGCCTAAATTAGTGCCGGCACATGTCCGGCCACACTTTTACTCGAATCGAAGATGAGTAGATTATCCCAATTTATTACTCTATAAAGATACTAATTTTCACTGATATACGCAACATTATGACAATAAAAAAAGAGAATAAAATAATGGTAGTAATAGCCCCATCGAGCGATGAACGGGAACTATTCATTTCCCGCCTGGCCGTTCGGCTAGGTTTTGCCAAAGTCCCTTCGGATGCTAAAAAAATCATCCGCAAGGATATCTATTCCTTTGACCTGCCTACTGCCTACTTCATTCTCTGCAGTAACTACAACTTTCGCGGCTCTGTCATCACGACACAGCGTCTCTACGAGCTTGCCGCAAGGGGCATCTGCGTAGTCGTCGGCGTCAAGTCACTACCGCGTGAGTACGAATTGATATCGCAAGTGTTTTATCCTGATGATTTGCGCTAACATAAGTCGAATCATTTATTGCCCGGTGATGCTTCTGCATTACCGGGCTTTCTTTTTCCGTTCCCCTCGCCTCCCCTTCATTCATCAAGAACGTTTTGAACAAATGTGCAGGGGGAGAGACGCCAAGCGCAGACAGGGGGACATATATATTTTTTTTATTTTTCTTTCTTTCTTAAAAATACCCTACCTAAAAATAAGGGAAAATTTTGTGCTTTCGTGCAGACACCCTTTTTTCGGCATTTATTACATTATAAATCAGATATTTAAACACCGCACGATTTTCGTACAAAAACGTACGATTCGTACAAAAACGCACAAAAATGCATTTTGTACGGAGTACGAAGATTTTGTGCTAAAAAGTACACTATTTCGTACGCCATTAACTATCTGATAAACAACACATAAACAGAAAGCATAGCTCATTTAGCACGATTGCACAAAAAAATAGTACGGTATCAGCAAGGGTTATATGTACAATACCTCGTTTTTTTATTGATAAAGGCAAGGATTACTCAGTTATATTTTGTACATTAGCTCCACACCTAAACCACTATGCTTTATATGATTACTACTAAGATTGAAGTTCCACAGCATCTTAAGGAGTATCTGATCGGAAAGTTCTGCAATTTGCAGGACTCTCCGATTCGCTTCCCGGATAAAACGGATATCTACCATTTTATCTACGATCTGTTAGAACGTCGTCCAGCTAACATCTTTAAGGATCATGGTAATCTCACCATCATCCTTCCTGAACGTACTACCGGGAAGGATCCTAAAACTTACAATTACCTGGGAATACGTTCACAGATAATTCTCATTCGCAAGATCGAGAGAATGCTATGGGCAGAGGTACATGATTACCTGGATGAGCAAAAGCACACTTACGGAATCACCTATATCGACGGGATACACAACTTCATGACCTGCTATGGGATTGATTCCATCAGCGAAGATGCATTCAAGAAGAATTATTATCGCTGGAGGGCTAATCTTCGACGAAAAGAGAAAAAAAGAGGCTATCACCGCACAAAAACATGACCGAGCAAGTGTAGTTAATTGTCCCTTTTTTGATCAAAAAATGTTCTAAAAATGCGTACTAATTGAAAATCAACAAGTTATGAGTAATATCAATAATATGGGAGGCATATTATTTGCCGAAATACTAAATACAGACGAAATAGTCCTGTTTGCAGTACATCAGAACCAGGCATGCATCAGGAGCAAGGAAGGACACGACTGGTATCCGCTTCCAACGCGAGGAATCATTGAAGCTCCAACTGTCGCTTCTGATGATACAAAAGACGCAGGAATCACATATAAGCATTCAGTGACCATCCAGTTTCCTCGATCCGCATTAGAGGAGAATACAGCAAACGAGCTGCGCAATAAAGTTCAGACAGGCTGTGTCCTACGCTGCCAGGACACACAGGGACACAAGTATATCTATGGCACAAATGAATACCCACTCCTCGGAAACTTAAACCTGATTATAGGGAAAAAGGTAACCGACTTCACCGGATATGAGCTGAAACTTTCCGGGACCTCATTACATCCGATGCTCTCCTATATCGAAATTTAACCGTCCTTCTGCACCCTCACTAATAGGCGTATCATTGCACCAAAATCAGTGCAATGAGCCAAAAACGTATCATTCTTTCCGATTCATCACTTAATCGTTACGGTTACCGGGTCCTTACTTCCGGGATGCTCCTCGAAGCATTCAAGAAGAACCCGGTGATGCTGTATATGCATTTTCGTGATGAAGGATCTCCCATTTGGGGAGAAACTAAAGCTATCGGGCATTGGGAAGATATACAGCTTGAAGGCGATGTACTTTCTGCCATTCCTGTTTTCGACAAGGTTGATCAACTATCTAAAGACATTGCCGCAAAATACGAAGCAGGGACTTACAACGCCGCAAGTGTCGGTATCCGCATCATTGCTACATCAGCCAACAAAGACCTTCTGGTACCTGGTCAGACTCGTGAAACAGTTACAGAGTCAGAGCTGATGGAAGCATCCATCGTGGACATACCGGCAAATTCCAATGCCGTTCGCCTCTATGATCGTTCCACATCCGTTCTTCTGGCAGCGGGTATGGACACGAATTCCGTGCCAGCATTATCAACAACTTCATTCAAAGACAAAATGACTCTAAAAGAATCATGGTCAGCTTTTTTATCTTTTCTGAATATCAGTCAAGATAAGGCAGTAACGACCGAATTATCAGCAGAGAAGCTCGACTCCCTGCATAATGAATTCACCCGTCTGAAATCGGAGAACAGTTCTCTCGTACAAGCTAAACAGGAGATCGATCAGAAATTATCTGATGCGACTACTGAAATAGCGACTCTCAAGACAACAGTAAGTGAAAAAGATCAAGAGATCGCTAATCTGAAAACCGAGGCAAGCGGCAAGGATTCAGAGATCACTCAACTCAAAGAACAAGTAGCCAACCTAAAGAAAGCTCCGGCACCGGGTGAACCAGTTCCTGCCCCAAAGGGTGAACCAGCCGCAAATGGAGGAAAAGAGGAACTGGCTGCCTACTGCGAGGAAAATGCCAGCAATTATCAGGGAATCACAGAACGCCTGAAAGCCGACGGACTCCTTTAATTTACTAACCTACCTTAACTATTTAAAGAATATGTCTCAAAAATTAATTGACGTATCGAAACTGAACCAAACCTTAATCACATATGATAAGGCGCTTCGCGCTCTTCCATTTGCTACCCTGCAGGAAGTTGCCGCAAAATTGGGATTGAACGTGATGGATCTGCAAGGCAAACATGCCTTGATCAATGAGCGCCGTCGTGCCGGCGGAACTCAGTCTTACAAGATCGGGAAGAACTTCCGCCTGGTTGATAAGCTGCTCGGCTATGAACCTTCCGTTATCGAACCGAAGGATGTTGTATGTATCACAAAAGAGAACTCTCAAAAATACGATGACGGTGAACTGTTGATCGTAGGAGGTCAGCCGGTCAGCAACATCAACAAGAAACATCCTCTTGAAACACGTGTTGCCTTCACATTAGTAAAATCCCATGTTGAAGATGTAGTATATACATTGTTTCATGCAGAACGTGATGAAGACTCAACTTCACCGTCAGGTGCATTTGATGGTCTGTTCACCAAAGCCGACATGCTGATTACAACTGGTGATGTCAATGCTGCTCGCGGCAACTTTGCTCCATCAGGTCTTTTTGCTTTGCCCACGAAGGATACAGACTCCGCCGCTTATGAAAATTTGGTTGAATGGATTGGTGGTGCCAACACTTACCTGCGTTCTTCCAAGTCGGGGATTCCACAGTTACTTTGTGCCGAAACGGTCTTGATAGCTGCACGCTCCGCCCTCCGCAACAAACTGCGCATGCAGGAGTATCCTTCCATGCAACGCATGATTGAACTTTTGCGTGAAGACGCAATGTGCCCTGCCCTTGAAATCCTCTCTCACGAAGCATTAGGCCAGGGATCACGCCTGATTCTTCAGAAGAAAGGCAATATGGATGTTGCCTTCAATACCCAAGCCGCAACCAAGTTCTGTCAAATTCGTGATATCTACGAAGATCCGAACGAATGGCAGTTCTGGCTGCAAACCGGTTATGACACCCGTATCCGCGACTGGCATGAAAAAGTATACCGCTGCAATGAGCAAAAGAATGAATCTCTTGACCTCGCAGGAGACTATTGCAAGACCGGAGGCGTACAAGTTGATATCACAGGAACGGAGAATGCCGTCTGGACCATCAAAGGTAAAGTTGCTGAACGTAGCAATGGGCAATGCATCATCGGTCTGGCACCCGGTAAGTACACTATTGAGTTTACTGCTGTAGACGGTAAGACTAAACCTGCCGATCAGGAAGTGACTGTAGTGGAAGGCGAGGTAACAACCGCAACTGGTGCTTATACCTAAACTGAGATAAAAAAATGAGCGGCCATTTTGGGTCGCTCTATCCTATTCACTCTTAATAATTACACTAATGAAAAAATATACTTACCTAATTTTCTGTTTGTTATTTGTGGCTTTGGTTATTGCAATCCCGGAGCTGCACCCTCAGACATGCCATCTTGATGGAGATACATTGACCATGCTGGCAGCTGGTCCGGCCTTCGCACCGCTGAAATGGAATGTCGGTCAAAATAATATGGGAGGATATAAAGGACGGTTGCTGTTCATTCCATTCGATGCTCCTAATACAGTACCAACCGTTCCGGATCCCGGCAAAGCTGCAGACAATGAAGCACTAGTGACGGCAGCCGGTGCATTTGCTTTTCCTGCAGAAGGAACGTATAAGCAACCTATTTATCTATATAGTACAGATGCGACAGTCGAATATAAAGCGGAGCAGCAAGGAGAAGCTGACGGGATCAGCTATAAACAGACGCTAAGTTTCTTCTTCCCTGGTAATACCCCGGAAATGCATGCATTCAATGCATTGGTAAAAAACACAGCAGGCTATTACATCTTTGAAGACTCCGACGGCAGGCAAATGATCATGGGACAGCCGGGATTATATGCTTCTACTGCTCCTTCCTTCAATGGAGGAAAAGCAAGAGGTGACCGTCGCGGTACCACCTATACGGCTACCGCCGATTCCAATTATTCAGCAATCTTCCTGGAAACTCCTATTGATATGGAAGTCATAGGCGGATTAAAACCAGCCCCAACACCTCCAAGCGAATAATATGATCAGACAAGAACAACTCAACCAATGGTTAGGAGACCGTCAGCGCAAATATGTTGACGGCCTGGTTCTTTTCAATGCTCTCGCAAAGGAAGCTATGAAAAAGAAATTTGCTGCTTACCTGGCAGCAGCTCCGGAAGATCCCCACATCTTTGATCCGCATTTCACCCAACTCGTTAATTGCTTGTCCAAACTCGACAAGGAGATTAAATTCTCCCCTTCCTTATATCCTGCCGCAATGGAAGAAATTGTTGTAGTAAAGACCATGAGCGAGAATGATCGAAAAAAAACGATCGAATCCAAGCAAGCGAATATCGCCTCCCTGGAAGAGTTAGTCAATAACCTTCGGTCACGAATTGATAGTTTGGAGGACGACAGTGAAAGCCATGCTGATGAACTTGTTTCCCTTCAGGAACAGTTTGACGAGAAAATGTCAGAGTTATCTGCCTTGCAGAACGAAGTGAACGCTCTGAACACACCTGGTGTCAAGATCATCACAGAAGAATCACTCAGCCCGTCTATTCGAAAGGCTTATGCCCGTATCAAGGAAATCGCACCTCTATATGCAAGCTTGCATAACGATGTAGCTAATTCGGAGATCCCGGCAGAAGAACGGCAGCCTATAGCCGAAGAGCTCTGCAAGCTCGATGACGAACGCCGCCGGCTTTGGAAGCAGATCGACAGCTGGGCAGAAGGAAAAGGTGAACTGAGCCTTAAAGAGAAACGACCGGTATACAGTGAGAATGGCGTAGTACGCGGTATTGAGATCGCACGTCAGATTAAACGTCTGAAACAAAACATTACTAACAGCCAATCTGCTGCTAACCGCGCCGAATCTCAAGGTAAAAAGACTGTTATGCAAAATGCCTTAGATCGTGTTGCCGGCTACCAAGAAGAACTGGCAGCACTGGAAAAGGAAATTGCGACGCAACAGAGCGCAAATAAGGAATAACATCAGAGGCATTGCCCCTGGATCTATGAACAGTTCATGCACAAGCGAGGGCGATACATCTAGTGTTGTCCTCGCTTTCGTTTGAATACAACAAACCACTATAGTTATGCCTAAGAAAGATCCCACATATGACCGGATAGAACGTGCCTTGTTCAAAGACAGAGAGGAAGCATCAAGCATCCTGTCCCAACGGGAAATGGAAATCAAAAAACGAATGATGCTATGTGTCAGCAAAAAAATGGAAGATCCTCTGATCCAAGACACCGAACTTGTCAACTTCCTGATGAATGGATGCGGAGGTAACGCAGATGCCGTATCACAGTCACAAGCATACCGGGACATCGGCATGATCAACAGATTAGTTGGCAACATTCAACTGGCCGCAAAAGCCTGGTATCGGTACATGATTGTCGAAGGCGGGAAAAAAGCCTTCAGTATGGCAATAGACAAAGAAGATGCCAAGGGAGCAGCTGCAGCGTTGGACAAGATAGGTAAATACACTCGCTCGGACAAAGAAGATGAGAAATTCGACTACTCCCAGCTCGTTCCTCCATCATTTGAGCCTTCAGATGATGTTACCCTTCTGGAGGGTCTGGAACCTATTGAAGACCTTGAAGGAACCAGGTCAGAAATGCGAAGCAGATTCAAAGGTATGTTGAGCAAAAAAGCGGTGGACATTCGTCCCATCGAAGAGGAGGAAAAAGAATGAGTACACCCCTCTCTCCTATCTTATCTGCCCGTGAACGCCGCAGAAAGCAATATGAAGTCGTAGACAAATTCTTCAATAAGATGCAGCGCCAGGCGATGGCCATCAACGCACATGACGAGTATATAGTCGCATCACGTGGTACCGGGAAGTCCGAAGGTATTGATGCCCGAATTATCCTTCGGAACGTATGGGAAATGCCGGGATCTTTGGGTGGTCTCATCTCTCCGTCATACGCTAAGGCATGGGGAAATACTCTCCCGGCAATCTGCAAGGCTTTGGCTGAATGGGGATACATTCAAGGCATTCACTATGTCGTTGGTCATAAAGCTCCTGCAAGCATGGGATTCGCCAAGCCTGTCCGTCCTGTCCTGGGTGAAGGCTGGAGCAATGCATTCCACTTTTGGAATGGTACGGTCATGGTGATCCTGTCATTCAACCAAGGGATGTCTGCCAACTCCATGTCGCTGGATTGGGTGATAGGCCCTGAAGCTAAGTTTCTCAACTATGAGAAGATTAAAAGTGAGGTGGATCCTGCCAACCGAGGCAACCGGCAATACTTTGGTGAATGCCCGCACCATCACAGTGTAAGCTACTCCACAGATATGCCGACCGCATCAATGGGAAAATGGATCCTGGACAAGATGGATGAAATGTCCCCACCTCACATCAACCTGATCAGAAATTTATATCTCAAACTGCAGGAGTACAAACGCAAGCCACTCACGGACCATGTGATGCGTCAGATCAAAGAATATCAATTTGACCTGGATCTAGCGAGGAAATACCAGCCTCCAATCAAACCGCAGCCGGGGAAAACTAAAGAATATACAGTTTTCTATGGTGAATACGACGTATTCGACAACCTTGAAGTGCTGGGAGAAGATTTTATCTGGCAGATGTATCGTAACTCACCACCGCTAATTTGGCGTACCGCTTTCATGAACGAACGCCTGTTCCGTGTACCGAACGGCTTCTATTCTGCGCTGGATGATAATATTCACTTCTATATCCCGAAAGACAATGGACGCCTCCGGAATCTTGGATGCAACTGGGGAAAACTGACCTCCTGCGGCTGTTTGGGAGACGGAGATCTTGACTTCGATCAGGAATTGCACCTGGCATTCGACTCAAATGCATCCATCTCCACAGCTGTCGTAGGCCAACTGAATGAACACACGATGCGCATTCTCAAGTCATTTTATGTCAAAACACCAGGGAAGCTACAAGATCTTGTCAAGATGATAGCCGACTACTACCGTCCGAAACTTAATCACGATATAGTAGTCTACTATGATCATACGTTCACCTGGGAGTCAGGATCCACTACAGAAACTTATGCCGATATCATTGAACGGGTATTCAAAGAGAATGGATACAACGTGACGATGGTCTATGTCGGTCAAGCCCCGAAACATGAGTGGAAGCATCTGAATATAGACTTGACTCTGAAAGGAGATCCGCAATTTCTATGGATCCAAATAAACTTGCATCAAAATGAATTTCTGAAGATCGCAATGGAACAGACTGGCATCAAGCAGGGAAAGAATGGATTTGAAAAGGATAAAACGCCTGAAGGGAGCGATGACACTCCTGACAATCCGGATGAATATAAGACGCACATAACTGATGCATTTGACACGCTGTGGCTAGGAATGAACTTCTATTTCACGGCACCTGGATCAAACTCTAGTGGTGTATTCTTCCTGAATAACAGGTAGCCACCAACCAGTCTCAAGCAATTCTCATAGAAAAAAAGGCAAAGAGCTGATAACCAATAAAAGGACGAGAAAAAGAGGGAATATTTTCTCCTTTTTCTCCCGCCCGACCACGCACCGCCCTAAGAAAATGTTTCGATCTAAAGTTTTTTTTCACCCCTTATATGCTGGGCTTCGCCACTTGTAAATAAATTTTATTTTGCCATTTTTGGGCCTCTGCCATGTCCTTTACGACCTACTACATACCCGATACCTTTGCTGAAAAACAAGACATGGACCCCATCCTTAAACAACAATTGCTCGCATTCATACTTGGTGGTAGCTTTCTATCAACCATCACAGGATTCGTCACCCTCAAATACACTAAAAAGCAGGCAGAAGCTAAAGCTCTAAGCTCTGTACAGGACGTATATCAAGAGCTCATCGCTGACCTGCGAGCTGATAAGCTAGCTATGAAAAAAGACAAAGAGGAAAGCGAAACGAGGTGGACAACTCGCATTGAGAAGCTGGAAAATAATCAGCAATCGCAGGATAAAAAGATAGCGGATAACGAAAAAGAAATAGCTGATCTCAAACGATTCAAATGTATAAACCTATCGTGTAACAATCGAAAACAATGAAACACTATGCACACATTCTTATTTGTACTGCCTGCCTTGCATGCGCTTGTTCTTTTTATGGTTGCCGTACTACTTATCAAAACGATAGTAGCACTCAAGAGCAAACCCGTCTTTCTATCTCAGACTCAGCTCTACGCATCAGAACTGAAGATGCCTGCTCCCGATTCAACCTTAATCAAGAAGAAGCGGGCAAAGGCTGGAAAGTCAAAGTTAACTTCGACACATCAAAGCCGGCAGATCCAGAGACCGGCTTATCCCCGATATCGAATATCGAGATTGAAGGGAACGAAAAGACAGTCAAGACCTTGCTGCAGGAAGATGACACTATACACGTATCTGAGAGTCAAGAAACGAAGAATGATCTCACGCTTCAGCAAAGCAAACAGTCAGCCTCCCACAAAGATGCCGGCAGTTCTGTAGCTGCCGGGATAGACAACGGGATCAAGTATGGACTGATCATCGGGATTCCTATCATTCTTATCATCTTAACATTAATCATCCATGCAAGATTCAAGCAAAAGGATCCATCAAAGTAAAATATGGAAGCTGATGGAACGATATGCGGATGGGAAGCCTATAGAGTTTTCCATCCAGTTCTGCAAGAAGAGTACCGGGGAACTAATCACTTATGAACGTGCTGTACTCACTTCATTTCATAGCAGCGGTAGTACAATCAATGTACTGCAAGCCGGTGAAGCCACACCACGCAAGATCCGGCGCTGCCTTATCACCCAGTTTAATCATCTCAAAGTATATTTTTAATATGGAATCAAAGCAACAACCTAACCTAGTTATGAAAGGGTACGAAACCTATGCAGTCCTGAAAGGAGGTGAGAAAATTATCCAATTCAGCGATAACAGCGACATTGTGACTGACAAGGAGGCATCAGCTGTTGAAGTCGTCCCCAAGGGAAAGAAAGATCCGATCAAGTTTATTCCGCGCGGAAGGAATAACGACATGATGTACGACATCATGCGTAAAATCGGCACCAATGTTACCATCGGCAGTAATGTTGAATTTAAGAATAAAGTCGTGTTTGGAGACAGCATCCTTGTCTACAGGAAGAAACGCGACGGAAAAACTCGCAAAATCATCAAAGAAGAAGTGCTTCCGGAAGAAGAACCCGAAATCTTTGAGTTTCTTGAGGACAATAACTTCAACTTCATCCGTGTAGAGCTCGCTAATGATCTTGTCATCTTCTACGATGCTTATTTAGAGTATATACTCAGCAATGATCCTAAATCGCCCAAACTCGTACAGATCAAAGCAAAAGAGGCAACCTGCTCACGTATTAGCGAGATTGACGAGAAGACCGGTAAAAGTGAATGGCATGGGTATTCAGCAGAATGGAAGAAAGGAACCCCTGAAGATCTTGTCGCCACTCCCCTGCTCGATCGCCAGACTCCTTTGCTGGATCTTAAGAAAAGGATGGGACTTGCTCCTGATGATGAAGGAAACCTCGTCATCGGGAAAGATCGCAGATTCATTCACAATCTGCGTATTTCGACGCCAGGACGCTTTTATTATAGTCGCCCGTACTGGTGGAGCGTATTTGCTTCAGGATGGTATGACTTCTCCTGTGCAATTCCCATCTTCAAGAAATCTCTGATTAAAAATCAGATGGCCCTCAGGTATATTGTATATATCAAGGATACATTTTGGGAGAAGCTATTTGCAGACGAAAAGGTCGTCAAAGATGATGAAAAAACTGCCCGCAGGCAAAAGTTCCTTGATGATATGAACGATTTCCTTGCCGGCGAGGAAAATGCCGGGAAAGGCTTTGTTTCGCATTTCAGATATGACAGAGTAAAAGGCTTCGAGGATAAAGATATCATCATTACTCCTCTTGAATCCTTCTTCAAAGGTGGCGAATATATTGAGGACAGCGAGGAAGTAAGCAACATGATGTGCTACGGGATGGGTGTACATCCTTCCATCATCGGATCCGCACCCGGTAAAGGCAAAAGCATTAATGGAACTGAAGCACGCGAACTGTTCACCATCGAGCAAGCCCTCATGAAAATGTACCAGGACGCAACCCTTGAGCCTCTGTACTTTGCCAAGGCAGTCAATCAATGGCCTTCGGACATCTATTTCTCTGTAACCAACTGCCAGCTCACCACCCTTGATCAGGGAACGGGAGCTACAAAAAACACAGGTCTAACTCCAGAAACTGAAGAAAAATGAACGCATTAATTCCCGATATTGAGACCTTAAAAAAGGTAGTCAAGATCAATTCATCATTGCCTTATGAATCTATTGAACCGTATATTGAGGATGCTCTTGATATCTATGTTAAGCCCTATGTAGGGCAATCCGTCATTAAACAAGCTCTGACAGGCCAAGGATCTGAGATATATAGCAAATTATTGCGTGCGCTTGGGCCGCTAACCTTAATGCTTGCGACGAATGAACTAGGAGTCATGTTCGGGGATACCGGCATCACGGTCAGTAATGTACAAGGACAACGTTCTCCGGCCAGTGATTCAAAAATAGCGGCCGCAAAGGAGAACCTGTGCTTCCGGGGAATGCAAGCTCTTGACCGGCTTATAACCTATCTGGAAGAAAATAAGGAAGATTTTCCGGAGTACGTAACAGACCATATTTCCCCTTTCTGCTTTATCCGGAATGCACACGATTTTCAGGATATTGGCATGATAGACATCGATTACTCCACCCTGTCTTATCGTATCATGTACCCCACAATCCGTCAGCTTCAGGAACGAAATATTCGTGAAATGATACCGGACAATGTATATGCGGATTTAAGGGAAGCATACTCTAAAGATAAACCGACACCCAAGCAGCAGGTTCTCATTGATCATATCATTCGTTTCCTGGCAAATAAGACGGCAGAGCTCTATACCTCACAAAAGACAACCGAGCAACGTGTCGCCAGCAAAGCAATAGAATATTCACCTGCCATCCGCCCGATTTATCAGGATCCGGACGCAAACGGTAATTTCTTTGCTAGTCAGGCAACCTACTATGCCGGGAAAATACACACTTATCTAGTCGAAAATGCAGAAGAACTAGGCATTGAAACAAGATCCCAGGCTATTGACTTTAACTCCAAGAAAAAGAAGCTATTCACTTCAATATCATAATACTATGCATACGATACAAATCAATGACGATACATACACACTTCCTGGAAGCTGGGACGAGCTCACCCCGAAGCAGCTCCTATACCTGGTTAAACTCACTAAATCGAATATACCGGTAGAACAAGTTAAGATCTACATGATGCTCTATTGCCTGAAAGCTCACGTATGCCGGCACAAGAAAATATTCAAAGAATATGTCCGTATCAAAATTGGGCAGGAAAGTGAAACAGTCCGCTTCCGGATCCGCAGCCGTCGGTACCTCCTTCATCCCGAAGAAATCAGTCTGCTCTCTGATCAATTTCACTTCCTGATGCGTGAGGAAGAAAACCGTATCACTTCACAGAGGCTATATCTCATTAATCCGGAACTGACAGTTAATCCTTACCCGACACTCCGCTTCCGGTGCCGGAAATTCATCGGACCGGAAGACCAGCTGTTCGATATCACCTTTGAGCAATTCATGTATATGCAAACCTATTTGGATGCGATGCAGCTGGATCCTCAAAAGATCAACCATCTCCTAGCCTGCCTGTGGCATCGTGGGAACGAATTTGATATCAATCGTCTGGACAAGGATGCAGCTATTCTGAAACGTCTTCCCGACGACAGGAAGATGATCATGTACTGGTACATTCTTGGAAGCCTCTCCTGCATGAGTGCAGCCTATCCACGAATATTTTCAGGAGAAGGAAAAAATAATGGGCGTATATTCGATGCCCAGCTGCGACTACTTGATTCCCTGGCACAGTCTGACATGACCAAGAAGCCGGAGATTCGGAAAGGTTTGTTGCTCGATGCGCTGTACTCGATGGATGAATCCATCAGGCGCAAGGAAGAAACAGAAGAGAACTTGAGAAATAGATAGAAAAGTTTGTTACTAGCAAACTTTTTATTCGATTTTGTTTGTTACTAACAAACTTTTATCTATCTTTGTAGAGTCATAAGAAACGCGGGTGACGTCCGCATAAGTTCTTTTATATTATGGAACAATTGTTCAAGGCTATCCAAGCGATAGCAGAAGCGAATCCCGATGGATTCACGGTTGACCTCACAACCTTAAAAAAGGTCACAAAAGGCATTTCAGTTGCCTATCTCGAAACCCAAGACAGTTTTGGAGAAGAAGGACTGAAAAGAGTTCTTAACCATGCTTTAATGCACGAAAAGAAAGTCGGTGGATGGTTCAACGAAGAAAACAGAATGTTCTACTTCGATTCCATCCGGATTTTCACTAATCTCGAAGAAGCCAAGCAATTCGGACGTGAAAATGGGCAGATCGCTATTTTCGACATTGGGCAAATGAGACTCATCAAATTGTGATCCGGAGGGGCGAAAGCCCCTCCATTACAAAGTATATTGCATTATTAAATACCCGATTATCAAAACGTAAATTGATGAATTATGAAGAATCTTGAATTACTACCTCTCCCTGCCGAGAGTAAAAAGCGGATCGACGAGTTCGCAAGGCAGTATCAGCGCATGGGACATATCTCTATTGAGGTTGTATCCTATAATGAAGGTCGCTTAATTGTTCGCGCTGAACAAAAAGACCTGGTAAATGACAAGTTCCTCTCCAAAAAGGAACTGACTGAACGTATCCGTGATATGTTTAAGGGAGAGATCCCGGACGACTGGAAGCTCACTGTGTCAGCCGTGAACTTCGATCGCAAAGATATCGACGGAATCACGATTGACTGGATCAAAAGACGGATGGAACGCTTAGGATTAAAAAGCAAACATCTGAGCAACTATACAGGCATTGACAAATGTACTGTATCCTCACTCCTGTCCGGAGACAAGGAACTGACCAAATGGCACAAGGTAGCGCTATATTACTTTTTTAAATATTACGAAGTAGCCAACTTCTAATAGTTTTCAAACTTTCATTTATAAGCGGAGCAACATTGCTCCGCTTTTTTATTGTTTAGCTCAATATTCCCTGCTCAAATGTTAAATATTTCATTTGCACACATTTTTATTTGCATATATTTTGCAAACATAAATATTTGCTGTATATTTGCATAGTCAATCAATCACTAATAGTATTAATCATAAAAACAAAGATTATGAAAACAATGAATTACGAAGAAATGGAAAGTATGTTCAAAGTATGGATCAGCGAATCAATAAAATCACTTGGTAGTGACACAGAAGGTATTACTAACTATTATGGCAATGCAGAAGAATGCACGATGGAGTCTTACTTTTCCTCTTATATGAATGAGGATGGCATTTATAATGGCGACATTGATCCCGAAAACATATTGATTCCATCTTCCGATTTTGAATTAGCAAGAGAAGCTTTTGAAAGTGCAAGAGATGAAGCCTATCAAGACTATATCGACGAGAAAGAAGACGAAGAATAATTAATATAATGCTGTGCTATCGGCATACGGGCAAAATTATGGAAACCAAAAATGCAACAGTACGTTTACCAGAGGATATGGTAAAGTGGTTAACTTCTTCAGGGAATAGTATAAACCAAGGGATCATTAATAGTGTTGACACCTTAAAGACAATCCAAACTATTAGTATGAATGAGCTAAAAGGAGTTTTCAGCCCAAATGAATGGCGATTTCTAGCGGATTGTATGAATGGCATAATGATTACTGATTCCTTACGTTTTAGCAAAGACATCCTCATTTCTCATTGTGAAGATGCAGAATTATATGAAAAAAAAGCATCAAAATGGAATGTTGATTTAGATAGTTTAAAAAAGAAAATCACGGTTCTGCATGGTGCCAATATTGATGCTATTTATTTAAAATTAGACAAGCTTTATTACAGTGATTTCACTCAAAGTGAAGAAATAGAGGCATGGGCTGTTTTTTAATAAAAGAGCCGGGCAATCACTCCCGGCTCAAATTGTCAATCAATCCATCATAGTATTACCTACGAAGAATCACTGCAAATATACGATAATATGATTATACCACAAATGACGGAAGCGGAATTGCTTGAAGAAATTAAGAGCGATCTGCCAAACGTGGTGAATATCTCTAATACCAAAGACAGTAAGGTCCGTCGGATTATTCAGAAGTCTGTGTTATTCCCTGTTTACCTACATTCATTCATTACTTCTCCACGAAAGAATAAATGGATCATTTTGTGGGAGGCACAAAATAAAAAAAACATAGGAGACAACTCATTGATCAGTTTCATTTGTTACCAAGAGACACCTCACGGCAGATATGCATATATGCCTACCTGGTCAGATAAAAAGCTCATATTGATTGTCTATCCTCCCCATTTTTTTAGCAGATTCGCCAAAAGAATGGATTTAAGTATAACAGGAGTAGATCTGATCAAAAGATATTTCGAAATCAACAATAGCTATGCATTTGAGTCAGACAATGAGATAATCAATAACGATACATACCGGCAGCATATATATGGATCCAGTCCTGAAGGAATTGCATTGGGCCTTAAAGCAGCACAACATGATTTAATCTTATTCAAGACCTTCATTACCTATGAGATGACTAAGGGATCACAAATAGAAGCATTTGCTCGAAATGAAGAAATTCGAAAAGAAATTCACGAAAAAGAAATATACGGATTATTAAAATAAAAATATGGAAGAAAATAAGTATGACCACGACTCTGTCCAAGAGCTTCTCCAATGGGCACAGAAAACGTTAGAGAATAAAGCCTATCCAAAAGGAAATGTTCAACTAAATAAAAGCACGAAAATCCTTGATTGTGGATCCTTCCTAAGCACCATGATACAAATGGTATCAAAGAACTGGGAAAATCCGACATTCAATACAGCGATTGATCAGCTCAGGGAGTTTAGAAATATAATGGAAAAGGCAGCCGAATAACGGTTGCCTTTCTATTTATATGAAAGCAAAGTTTCAAAAAAATGATTTTCATTTTGCTATCTTCATAAGTATTTGTACTTTAACCGTCGCCAAAATAACCAATTCGTCAATTCCTTATGTCGTGCACCTGTAAAATCGGGTGGCTGGGTGGTTCCAGTTGGCACACGACATAAGGAATTGATTTTTTATATCATGGAACCATTAGAAACCCATTTAAAAGGTATTATATTAAGTAACCTGTATCGTGATCCTCGCAAAAAACGCATCCAACATGACATCATGGATGAACTACAAACTAAATTATTTCCTGAGCAACTTATTAGCTACCGGAAACAATTAGTCATGGAAGGATTAATCACTGAAGAAGAACCGGACGAAGTACATTCATTAGTTGAAATCACCCCGAAAGGATATGAAGCCATCCAAACTTTTGGAAGCTATCAAGCATATATTGCAGACCAACAAAAAGCTATAAAGTTACAGCGCGAAAGTGAAGTCATGAAATCCAGATATTTAAGGCTAAAGACGATCAGCATTGTAATAACAACACTATTAAGTATTTTATCTTTTATAACAGGAATCCTACTATCAGACCTAGTAAAAGGAATAATAAAATAAAGATTACTTTATAATAAAGAGACACACGAAACTTATAATAGTCATATGAAAGATCTAATAGTTTACGCTTAAGATTATTTATTTCTTGCTCCTGATCCATATCTAACTCTGTTTTTGAGCTAAAATACAACATTATTTTAGTACATTCAATTTTATTACCCTTATCTTTGTCCCCTGTAACAAATTAAAACCACACAAATGGAAACAAAAAAATTAACTGCTGCCGAAAGCACTTTGGCAGCTATGTCAAAAACAGTGCTAGTGTTAGGTATCATTGGTTCAGTATTCGCATTCTTTTCTTCGTGTATTGCATGGGAATATTCCAAATACTCCGGAGGTATAGTAGGAGTAGACGGAATTAACTGGCTAGGCTTCCCTGTTCTCATTTATTGCATCATGGGAACTTTAATCGGATGGGCCGTTCTCTCCATCCTTGTCGAGATCTCCGTCAACATCCGGACACAAAAGACTCAATCTAGCTGGAAAAAAGACTTTGCCGTGATGGTGGCTGCCGGACAAAAGGAAAAGGCTAAAGAAGTACTTTATCGTGGCATAATGGAATCTAAGGAATTTAAGCAGGTATTAACCGGTGGAAACGAAAACTACCATAAAGAATGCATAGATGCCTTAAACAAGAAATACAGTGATCACCTTAAAGCGATTGGTGAAGATACATTCGTGAACACCGATGAAAACGAGATCTATCAAGCATTCAAATAAGACACCTCTTCAAAGGGAAAAATTAAAATCACACAAATGAAAAGAATTATTTTATTTTTTGTGGTCATGACCGCAATGGTGTGCAGTATATCCGCACAGAACGCAGATTTGCAAAAATGGACAAAAGGAGCGATGAATAGAAGTAACGGTATCCATCAAATCGAGAATCCCAAATCCGTAGGTAAGCTCAATGAATATTGTTCATTGATGGAAAAGTCCACAAAGTTTCAATGTGGTGCGCTGACATTCGCCGGCATTGGTACAGGATTATCTATTGCAGGAGCAATTCTTGGGACTAAAGATAACCAAAAAGATTATGAAGATCTTACTTCTGAAGAGGTTTTAAATCAATCTGAGTCAGATCGTAAACTTAGAAAAAGTTTATTTATCGGAGCTGGAGTCAGTTTTGCAGTAGCCCTCTGCCTTGAGATTGTAGCTCTCGACTACAAACTTAAAGCCGGAAAATCACTTAGAGTATTTACAAATGGGACCGGAGGAGGATTAGCATATACTTTTTAAAAACAACTCTTTCTTTTTACACTATTAATTATGCTCGAAAATAAAATTCTAAATATAACATCTGAGGACGTACTAAAAAAAACGGACATTGATACTTTATTGGAATGGAGGAGGACTTTACTCCAATCAATAAATGAAATGAAAAGTCGATTGTTCTTACTTAAAGCAGAGTTAGATAAGAATGCTTCTGAAGAATTGAAATCAAAATACATTCGAACATCTGATGCCCGTAATTATAATCTCGCCTTTGTAGATGTCATAAATGGACAAATCCGAGAGATTAGGGGAACAAATATGAAGAGATATAATCCTAAATACAAAGCTAAGGATTATATCGATTATTTAAAGACATTCCGAAATTTAGTGAAAAATACGATTGATGAAGATTTATTCCAAACCCTCGATAATCAAGCAAAAGAATTATCAGGGTTTGATAAAAATCAAGAATAATACAGATAAGTATTTCAAATGTTTGGCACTCTCAAATATTATCCTCATATTTGTAGTGCCAAACAATTTTATTAATAACTAGAAGTGTCAAGCGAGACGCTCAATACGAAATTGAGCTTTTTTTATGCTCATCGATTACTTTTTTATCTGCTATCAGATATAAAAAGAATCTTCATACGAAATTACGGCTATCTTTCCCGACATAATGAATGACCTTCTGGTTTATTGATATGTTGTTTGGCGACTTTAGGGAACGGATAGCCGTTCTTATTTTTAATGCCAAACAACATATCAGTATGAAACAAAAAGACATGGGTACAACCTTCGTGCCCTCATTCCGTACCAATAGTACGGATGTAAACACGCTCCAAGAACGTTACTTCAGCGAACTTAAGAAAGACTGTGCTATCAACTCCGCATCAGATGCTTACTACGTCTCTGCCATAGCCTGTTTTTGCCTTACCTTTATCTTCCCTCCTGCCGTGATCGGTGCAGCCATCTGTGTCTATCGGGCAAAACAATGCAAGAAAGGAGGTAAGAAATGATATTCATTTATGATGTAAAGACCTACCGAAAGGTTAATAACAAAGGGCAGGAAATGTGTGAATTTGCCCAGGCATACGACCGTATCCTAGTACAGGATAAATGCGCAATGGATTCACTGAAGTGTGAATTTGAAGAAGTCGTCAAAAGACTAAACGAAAAATACCCTAACCAAAAGACGCTCATATTTAGAAGTAGTCATGAAACTTCCTCCGGAGGGCAATGGAGCTTTAAACTAGGAGATGACGATAGCACCCCTGTGTGCTTTATTTCTTATAGCAAAGTTCGTGGTCATTATTCTTTTGGAGAAGATACTTACCTGTTAGAGCAGAAAGGAGATCAACCATGAAAAAATACATAGAGAAAATCATACCATCTCAATGTCGTGTTATTAACAATGAGACAGGTTACATCCACTTAGAAGGCGAATCAATGATTCTCAGACCGGATGGCAGTTATGCCGGAACCGTAACCACGACTATCGGATCTATCAGAGAGAATCATATCGATACCGTTATTGAGATGCTTACCAACTACAAAAAGAAGATAGCATCGCCCAAAAGAGAACAAACTATTGACAAAATAATCACGTTCGATTTTAGGAACAAGATCAATAAAGGAGGTCGTCCATGAGTCGTCGTCATCGCCGAGCTAAGCGTGCCCGTATGCAAGCCATATTAAACTTAGTATCCGTATATTATGTTTTCAATCAATTTAAATTTATGATACTAATACTTAATCTATTAATCATACCATAACAGTACTTTTTACTGTCCTTTATAGCCCGCCCTCAGCGGGCTATTTTTGTGCCCATAACCTAAACATTAAACGTTATGGAGTACGACCATTTTGCCTATGGGGAAGCTCTCGCTTCATCATTTAAAGACATTTCCCATACACCGGATAAAAGAAGATTCTTCACCGCATTCGGACTGGAGGATCTGACGAATCTGAACGATCAACTATCTTCTGTCACCGGTACAATCCTTATCGCAGTAGATGGTTGCGAATCTGAATCAGAAGATAATGAAGCCGACGGTTTAAACGACAAACAAATATACTCATTCATTGTCGCTATGAACACTGTATCCGGAAAGCCTGACTCCATCAACCAAGCAGCAAAACATTGTAAGAAGATATGCAAACAGATCCGAAATGTACTGCTACAGGATCCTGATCTTAGAACAAGTCTTGACCGAAACACCCAAATCAATGGCATCGGACCAATCGGGGATAATTTCTACGGTACAGTTCTAACCTTCTCCCTGAATCTTCCGGAAGAATTCTTTGTTGATCCTAACTACTTTTTGTAATGGGCTTTTATAAACGATTATCAGAGAATAAGGCTGAGATCAGGCGTTACAATGCTGCTAGGAGGAAAGCACAAAAGTTCTCTGATTCTCCATCCTCCCGCCTGATCAGAATGGAAACCATCTCAGAAATTGAAAGATTCAACCTTGCTCAGGATGCAGATAAGCTCACCGCATTCAATAAAGAAGTGGAGCAATGGCAAGACTCTGTGACCACACAACTCAAGGCCGCTATCGGATCACGCAGTTTACGAATAGCCCGCGAGTTAGAACCGAAAGCATATACAGATAACTACGGATTGATCAATCGGCTTGGCTTCTCCTTCCCGCGTCATGGTGTCTATATCCATAAGGGTGCTGGTCGTGGACAAGGTGGTTTCATTGGATCCAAATGGAGTTATCTGAAACGGATCAATGGAATTGAAATCAATACTAGCATTATCAGGCACACTAATCCGGCATCACTGGGCAAGCAGGACGAAGGCAACCGGCGTGCTTACAGATGGTTCGATCCTGTCATCAAGAACAGACTCCCTGAGCTCGCAGACATCTGCATGCGCTATTTCGACACAATGCTTATCGACGCAACAAAAATATATATTGAAAAGTAACATCTTATGAATGACCTAAACCGAAGTATTAAAATATTCATCGACGGAAGTGAAGCATCTGCAGGAGTTAAAAAGATAGAAGATGCCATTTTCCAGTTAGAGAACAAAATCTCTGCTCTTGATAAAACGGAAGCAGGGTACGCTAGTAAATCCAAGATCCTACAAAAAGAGCTTGAAACTAAATATAAAGCACTTAACACCTACAAGCAAAAAGTTGCTGAGACTGACAGGATCCTAAAGAATCTTTCTGGAGCAACCTATGATGAGCTGTTAGCTGTTAGCCAAAAAGTTAGGAAGGAGCTCCGGGCCGCAGTTCCTGGTACTGAACAATACAATGCTGCTCTAGAACAAAATAGACGTGTGTCAGAAGCAGTAGCCCGTGCACAGAGAAATATGCAGGTGGAGATAGGTGCACAAGCTACTCCCATCAGGCGAAGCATCGACTCCTTCAAAAGGTATATCGGTATTATCACTACTGTGATAGCTTCTGTCACCGGTCTGACTTTTATATTAAATCAGTTACGGGAAAAACGTGATCAGCGTGAGGACACCAAAGCCGATGTTGAAGCATTAACCGGCTTATCTAAAGAAAACATCGACTGGCTGGAAGGAGAAGCCAAGCGCCTCTCCACTACAGTGACGGAGTCGGGCATTCGTATTCGCCAATCTGCAACGGATATCATGGATGCCTTCAAACTGGTCGGATCTGCCAAGCCTGAGCTTCTTTCCAATAAAGAAGCCTTGGCCGCAGTCACTGAGCAAACACTGATCCTAGCTTCCGCTTCCGGGATGACCCTGAGAAATGCTGTTGATGCCGTTACTTTATCACTTAATCAATACGGGGACGGAGCTGATCAGGCGGCCCGTTACGCCAATGTCATGGCCGCCGGATCTAAATACGGATCTGCTGCTGTCGAATCCGTAACGAAGTCTATCAAAAGTTCCGGGGTGGCAGCTGCATCTGCCAATATTCCTATTGAGCAGTTAGTCGGTACAATCGAAACTTTAGGTGAAAAGGGCATCAAGGATGAGATTGCAGGCACCGGCTTAAAGAAGTTCTTCCTCACCCTTCAGACAGGTGCTGACGATACCAATCCCAAAATTGTCGGTTTGGAAACGGCCCTGGACAATCTGCAGAAAAAACAGTTATCAGCAACGAAGATCAAAAAGATGTTCGGTGAGGAAGGTTATAACGTCGCATCTGTCCTGATCAATGAGGCGGAAAAGGTCAAATACTACACTCAGGCAGTCACGGGAACCAGTGTTGCTATGGAACAGGCAGCTACCAAATCGGACACAGCAGCCGCAAAATTAGCACAGGCTAAGAATAAGTTGAGCGAGATTGGGATGGAGTTAGTTGAAAAACTGAATCCTACAATTGTCAATGCTGTCGATGGTACTGTCAAATGGGGGCAAAAATTTGCGGACCTGATCGGATTCATGATAAAGCATTCCGGGACAATCATCACCTTAGCTACAGCAATCACAACCTACTACCTCGCTGTGAAAGCCGCAGAATTCTATGAGACAAAGTTCAGGAACGCAAAACTCTTAAGCATTGCAACCGATAAGATCTCTGAGACTCTGAGTAAGATCCGGCTGGCATCTACCCTAGCCCTGTCTGCTGCAAAATATGCACTAGCCGGCAATACTGCGATGGCCACGGCCGCCATGCAACGTCTCAATGCTACAATGAAAGGTAACATGTTGGGGATAATCATTTCATTATTGGCCACAGCAGCTGTTGCTATTTACCAATTTACCAAACGTTCCAATGAGGCAACTGAAGCACAGAAGCAATTCCAAGGGGAACTACTGAAAGAACAACGTTCACTCAACAACTTGTTCGAAGCATTAAAAAGAGCTGGGGAAGGAACTGAAGATCGCCGCAAACTCATTAAAGCAGTGAACGAAACTTATGGCCAGTATCTTCCTCACCTTCTGACAGAGAAGAGTTCTCTTGATGAAATCAACAATGCCTACAAACGAATTAACGGATCACTCCAAACGCAGATCGCCCTTAAAGTAAAGAATGAAGCTACAGACAAGATTGTTTCAAAAGAGATAAAGACTCAAGCAACAGCGCTGGAGAACATCAGTAGTAAGCTAACAAGCTCACTTGGGAATGGAAAACTCGTCAGCATGGTGATCGATGACCTGAAGCAAACCACTACTGAATTCCAAAAAGCCGGCATGGGATGGGAAAAGGCTTGGGGACAAGCCTACCATACCATTAGTGTGAAATACTTCAAGGGGCAATCACTAAGCAATGAAATGGGTGAGTATATGGAAGACTACATTAAGAGTGTATATGACATGGAAAAGAAAGTAGCTCAGACCGAAGCTAAGTTCAAACCATTCCTGGATCGTATCAACAATAACCTCCTTCCAGACACTGTTATCACTGGAACAAAGACTGAAGAAACAACACTCACCCCTGTTGACGAAACGGAAGCAAAAAAGAAAATGAAGAAGCAGCTTGAGGAAGAGAAAAAGCTCTATACTCAGAAGCAGGCTTTCCTAAAAGAGATATACCTGGAAGGTAATGATGAAACTCTACAGACCGAAAAGCAATTTCAGAAAGAAATGGAATGTCTGCAGATGGAATATCTGGAACGTTCATTGAAAGTCACTGGTACAAAATCTAAAGAAGGCATTGAGATCCAAAATCAGATCAATGATCTGAAGCTGAAGATGCAAAAAGAACATACCCAAGAGCTGATTGATCAAGAAAAAATAGACTATGAACGTCAGCAACAGGAATTAAAAGAGTTATATGCTTCCGGGAAGGATGAGAATCTTAATTCCGAGGCTGCATACAATGATGCGATGGAACAGCTCACCGTCATGCACCTGGAACGTATGCTTTCTCTTGCAGGATTAAATGCAGAACAACGGAAGCAAGTAGAGAAGCAGCTGCTGGACTTCAAAGTCAAATGCCTGAAAGAAGAACAAGCTGCACATGCTAAAGCAAAAGAAGCTGAGCAAAAGAAGACCGAAGCACAGACCAAGAAAGAACAGCAACAATACCAGGAACGTATCAACACATATAAGCAATACGGATCCGAGTTAGGATCTGCAGTGGGTAACCTGATCTCCGGACAAGAAAATGCCATGCAAGGCTTTGCCGATACCATGATCGATATCATATTCGATGTGCTGGGTAAGATTATTAATGCAGAAATTATTAAAGCGACAGCCACAGCTACCGGTGCAGTAGCCAGATCTACGGCAGAAGCAATGGCCATGCCCGACTCTGTCGCAACATTCGGAGCTTCCGGTGCCGCCCGCGCCGCCATCCTCTCCGGATTGATCATGGCTGCACTTGCTACAGCCAAGTCCACACTAAAAGGACTGGTAGGCGGAAAGCATTCATCCAGTTCTTCTAATGATACTGACTCCACCGATTCTACCAAACGGGCAACAGTCAGCGTGTCACAATGGGCGTCCGGACGCTATGATGTGATCGGAGAAGACGATGGCAAGAACTACCGTAATGTACCTTACATCGGATCCTCCCCTACCGGAATCGTCCGACGTACTTCCCTGATTTCCGAAAATGGTGCTGAATTAATCATTAACGCTGAAGATCTTGCCAGACTACAGAAACACATTAACTATCCTTTGATAGTGGATGCCATCGAAGATGCCCGCAGCGGACATATTCCCCAGCGTGCCTCCGGAAATTATTCGGTTGTTGACAATTACAAAGAGAACAGCAAGGAAGCTGGCAACGCAGCACTATCCGCTACCGAACTTGAAGGATTGCTCAAAGAGATAAGCCGCCTCATTAGTACGCTTAAAACCTTGAAAGCATACGTCACCCTACGCGATATCCATAAAGCAGAAGAGCTGGACGAAAAAACAAAGAAACCGTTTACCCGATCAACTAAATAAATCAGCCATGTCACTCAAAATATCTAACGCCTCCGGAACTTTCGACCTACAGAAAGATTTCAATACAGAAATAGAAGACAGTTCTCCTATCTATAATGAGCGTGGTTCCCAGTCCATCGCAGCCACCATACCGGGCACAAAGAAGAACCTTCGCCTAAACAAGCACATTGAGCGAACCGACATTGATACCGCTCCTGCCAAAGATGATCGTATCACGATTTCCGATGGCGTATATCACCGCGTCGGGAAGATGAATGTGGTAAGCGCATCCGAGGAAGAAGGTATTACCTTTAATGTTGGTTTTAGTGAGTCCGAATTATACAGCATTTGGAACGCAGTTTCCCTGCAATCTCTAGACATGCCGGTCTACAAACCGGAAGGAGGAGTATCTGCTCTCGTTTCCTATATTTTAGATAATAGATCAAAAGAAGACTCTCCGTTTTGCCTTTTTCCTATAGCCGTATCTTACAATCGTAAAGTAGATAAAGAGACCATAGACTACCTGGAATATCTAAACAACTATAACGGATCATTCGGAGCAGCCCGAACAGAAACTTTTTTCATAGATGACGGGCCGGTAGAAGTATCACTACCCGAAGGTTATGGAGTCACACCATTCCTAAAAGTAAGCTACATACTTGAAACCATCTTCGCAGCCTATGGCTACACCATCATCGAAAATCCATTCACTACACACCACCAGCTCAAACAGCTGGTAGTACTTAATAATGCTGCAGACTGCTGTGTCAAAGGTATCCTGAAATATTCCGAATTGATGCCGGATTGCACCATCAATGAATTCATGCAAGCACTTTGGTGCCGTTTCGGTCTGCTCTATTTTGTCGATGGAAACACCCGCAGCGTCCGGCTTAAATTTATACGAGATATCATCAACGCTCCTCACTCTTCAGACTGGACACTATTGAAAGCATCAAAACCGGTCATTAATTTTGAAGAGCCACAGCAACTTAAATTATCAGCTTCAACTAATGTGAAAGGCCCGACGGATGAATCTTCCGCTGCACCCGCTGCCGAATCACTGGACAAATTTCTCAAGCCATACAATTATATCGTAACGACTAAAGCTGGAGGATATCTAGTCTATAAGCCTCAGTATGCAGCCTATTACAAAACAGACAATGTCACCCAACAAACTGAATTTGTATCCTCCGAATTCTTTTCTTGGGACAGAGGAGCAGATATGGCATACAAAGAGATCTCCTCTGTTGATGAATTCCTCCCGTCCAAGCTGGCTATGTTTAAAGTAAGCACAACCAAAATTATCTCCGTCCCGCTTTATCTTTTCAGCAAAGTACATCGCTATACTACTATTACAAGTTCAGACGTCGACATCTCCGCGAATATGGAATACCAGACTCCACTCGCTTTTTGCTTCTCGTTCTTTGACTCAAACAGCTATTTGGTCTACGGATCGCAAAACTGTTTAGATTCACAAGGTAAGCCGGCACTGGATAAGCAGTATGGTGAAGCCTGTGACATATCACTCACTTTTGTTGGCCAATACGGATTGTTCAGTCATTTTTGGCGTGATTACGATGCAATACTCCGGCATGCCAATCATGTGGTCGAGACTGATGTGCATCTGTCTGCACAACAATGTATGAATCCGAGCTTCCTGTCCCCTATCCTGCTGGATGGTCAACGTATGTTGCCTGATTCAGTCCGATATACACTCCCTTATCGTTCGTCGGTTCCGGCTAAAGTAAAGCTGCGAACTATCAAACTACTTAAGCCTTTTGATTTAGACAAAGAGCAAACTGTACCTATTGTTGAACAACTCTACACATGGAAACGATTCGATAATAGATCAGCCGCTGTCAACGCTGCGACCAAGAGCCAAGTAGATGAATGGAGAAGTAAATTGGGAAAAGACCAAACCATTTATGATCTGCAGTACAAGAACGCATCAACGGATGCTCCTAACGCAAAGATACCTTTGTCTGTACCGACTGAAGAGGACTTCAATAATAAACAAGAATACTTTATTTATAAGGCAACGCACAGTTTTGATCTATACTACCGGGTACGGACATATCTAGGTACATCAGGTGGTACCATGCATTACGACATCAGCGATCCTAAAGGAGGAGTGCATTACGATGTGCAATATGACCAGTTTGTGCGTGCCGAACTGTTTTAGTTGTCCTTTATCACTCATGTTATAATCTTCAATTTTGCAATTATGAATAATCAAGTGACCATTACAGCAGCTATACAATCCGCCGACATCGAACAAATGTTGCTTGCGTATAAATCGTATTCAGGGAATGCCTCTGCTACTTCTGATGAGTTCTTTGAGTTCCTCACCCTTCCGACTGCGGAGCGGGAGGCTTTCTTACAGCATCAATGTGCTTGTGATTATCAGGTACAGGGATCTATTGTTATACCTAACTACCAAGTAAAATGAGCCTACTATCAGTAAACATATATCCGGCCAGCATGGCTTTGACCGGGAACCCGATTAAGCTATCGATCAGTAGCAGCTCGCGTGCAACCTATACCATTTCAGCTGATGGAAAAGAAATATTCACCGGCAGCGGAGAAGGCGACTTCTTTGTCTTTCTACAAGACATCCTTGCTGATGTCGTGCGACCGGCACAATTATATAATGAGTCTGAGAAGATCCTGCTCCAAGCAGATAGTTGTGCCAAAAGCATTACAATCAACGTTTCAAACGCAAATGGAGAAACAAAGGTTTTATATCTAAACGTGTTTATCGGAGGAGTCAGCAAGCGAATGCTCCGGCATCTGCATGAAGAAAACAAAAGCGTCTTTCTCTGGAAGTTAATGAATCCGGAAGTGAACTTCTTCCAGACTACACGAACGACCGGAAAACTTATCACGATCAGGGAAACGGAATTGCTGCCTATGCCTTTCATCTATCCTGAAGGAGGAGTTATGAAAATCCTCGCAAACGGAATAGAGACAACGATAGAAGGATCAGCCGGGCAACCGGTCGCTTTGAATATATATCGCCTCCGGAAGCAGTTGTTTGATACACATCATATCTTGGCTTCCGTATTTGATGTGTATGTAGGAGAGAAAAAATCTTGCACGATCGTCATTACGCCGGGCACAATCAGCCGCGAAAGATATCTCCTGCAGTTTCTCAATTCATACGGTTCCTATGAGTTAATCGAAATCACCGGTATCGGTACCATCAAGCGCGAAGCTGACGAAGAGAACGCATTCAATGTATATGATGAAGTTATAGACGACTATGTAGAATCTTGGGAAAGATTATCCGGAAAAGAATCTATGACTGTAGAATCAGGATACCGGACGAATGATGAACTAATATTTTTGATCGATATGCTATCCTCTGAAGACGTCCGTATCCTCGGCATGGACGGACGAAATATCAGAGTTAACGTCACAGCTGAGAACCTGACCAGAGCAGCTCGTGCCACCTCTCCGGAGAGTATCAAGTTAACCTTGCATTTTAGTGATTCAGAGCAAAGAGTTACCGGATCATTCGGTGATGATGATTTCGGATCCGCACGCATACATACCGAACAATTCACTTCACAATTCAACTGACATGGCAGATAACCAGGAAGTCATAGATAAACTCATTGATTACATCGATCAAGCCATTCTGAAGAACAGTGTATCTAACCGGGATGTGGCAACCGTATTATCTTTCCTGAATGAAAGATATAAGAATATGTCCGGATCCGGAGGGAGCCTGACCAAGGATATCCGCGTCACAGCTCCACAAACCGGATACATTAAACCGGGCGATGTTCTGAAACAAGGAACAACATACGAAAGTCTCTTCAGGACAATGCTCTCACATGCAGAGTCAGCATCCCTGGTAGGACATCTGTCAACGTCCAATGACGTCGAGTACGGGACGGCTAAAGGACAGATCACTTATATAGCAAGCAGGTATGGTAACGGTGAAATGATCAAAGCATATTATGATTACAATGAAGCATTCAAAATGGAATTCTCAGCAGAGAGCAATGGAGAGCAAAGAGCTGTACGAGTCTTAGACGGATACTATACTCAGGGAGAAACCTATGCTGCCACAGTGGTTTATGCTGCAAGCGCAGATAATGCCATACCGCAGCAAACTTTAAATAATAAGATTAGCGTTAACGTCAAACGTAAATGGTTCGCAGGTGTATGCGATTCAGTTCCTACGACTTCAGCCGAGATACGAGCTTTAGCTACAAGCGGGCTATACAATGGTCCTGGTACATATAAATTCGAAGCCTCTAATTGGAAAATAATTGCTATATGCATCCCTGAAGGGAATATTTCATCTTTGGAGTTTGCCGAATATCCAGGTAATCTTATTAAGGATGTAGAAATGGTAAGCGGTCCCAGTAAAATAAGTGTGGAAGGAGCTAACGGTTCTGCTGCTACGGATTACAACATGTGGATTGTGAAGACAGCAATCGTGAATGAAACAACGAATCATGCAACCTTAAAGATATCGTAAATGGCAGGTGTAGTAACAAAAGGAACCCCATTCGGGACAACGTACAAGAGAACATCATCCCGTCCGTTGGATTCTTCAGAAATACCGGATTCTCTGGAGCAAGCGCGTATATATGCGAAGAATGCAAACTGTGAAGACGTCCCATATCCTGGACAGGTCATAACGGTAAACGGAAAAGCATATATACTCAAAATAGATCCCGACATGCCGGATGACAGTGAGAAAGGATTTTTCCACTGCACGCTTGATCCACTTGGTGGTAATACGGACAATGACGACCGCTATGTCCGTAGGGATGTGGCTGAAACAATCGAAAAGCTGATGACCTTCCTTGAAGGTATCAATGCGAAGGGGACATCCACGCTCGAACAGATAAAGCTTGTCGGTGACATACTGTCCAGCAACTTTGCAACCGGTAGCACCGGCTTCGGTATCTACAAAGATGAGCAAGGCAACTATCATCTTGATATTGACTTCGTGGATATCCGCAAACGTCTGAATGTTGAGAGTCTGCAAGTCAATCAGGCCACTTATGTCGGCGGCAAGCAATACAACTCAGACGGTATCATCTGTAACAAGGTAGAAGATAAAGGAACCTTCTGGAGATGTTACTTTCGGACCACAGATGCGGAAGGCAGAATCATCTATAATCCGTTTGTCGTAGATGACTTGGCAAACTGTGAGACATTCAATCTAAAAAGCGGAAATCACTATTACTGGCGTGCGGTTGTCGGCATTGGCGATGATTTCATCGACCTGTCCAAGAGTGACTGTATATCAGGTAGCGACGATCCCCTGGCAGGAGACAACATCGTACATCTCGGAAACAAAACAAATCCAGAAAGGCAAGGCACGATCCTGTGGGATAGTGTAACGCCCGGCGGTCCCTACATTCGTATATATAAAGGTATCAACTCCTATACGATGCCGGAACCGCTTATCGATCTGAATACTGTACTAAGTGAGATATCCGCTAAGTTCATTAATCAGGCCACAGGGAAAGATATAGACGATACTATTAATGACCTTCAAACGGACATGGATCTTGTCAGGGAGCAAACGGATAAGGAATACACTCTGTGGTTCTTTGACTACGATCCCACGCTGGAGAACCTGCCGGCATCCGAGTGGACTACCGATGAACTTAAAACCATGCATGAGCAGGACATGTTCTATAATCGTCTGACGGGACATGGATACAGATTCGAAAAGGATGGCAGTTCATGGAGCTGGAATGATATAACGGACCATCTGACGCTGAAAGCACTGGAAGACGCATCCAAGGCTCAGGATACCGCTGACGGGAAACGACGAGTATTTGTATCCCAGCCAAAGGATTCCGATGTTTATGATATCGGTGATATGTGGGTGAATGCAACCTATTCCGGTGAAGGTGTCGCTTATAAGAATGACTCTCTCGTCTGCATCACTGCAAAAGCGAAAGGAGCAGCATTCTCTATAAAACACTGGCAACCGAGTTCCACAGCCACCACCGCCTATCTTGAAAATTTGGGAGACAGGATACTCGCTGCTGTGACTGATTCGGAAGAAGGCATCGAAGCAGCAAAACGCCTGGCTAACCAGGGTATCAGCGATGCGTATGATGCTGCTCAGGATGCATTGAACGCATTAGGGATCGCAAGAGGTGCGCAGGAAACGGCAGATAAAAACACGGCTGTTATCCAAGTGACGAAGGATTCTATTGCCGCTCTTGTAGAAGGAATCCATTTTGATAATTCCGGTAATATCACAAACATTAATACGAGCGGATTGGTAACAACCGATGATTTCAATGTACTGTTATCTAAAAAGATAACCTTTGACGCAGAAGGTCATGTCAGCAATATCAGCACATCCGGTCTTGTTACTGAATCAGGTTTCACTCAGTTGTTTACTGAACAAGCCGAAGCTGACGGATACGTAAAGAGGGCTGAAATCAGTACATTCATCACGGAAGATGATGCAGGAAGATTGATTTCGAACGCGGTGATATCCGCAGATCAGATAACATTTGAAGGCACTGTAACTGCTAACGAAAACTTTAAAATACTCGAAGACGGTTCCATCGTGGCAAATAATGGAACGTTTAATGGGACCATAAATTCAGATAATGGATATATCGGTGGAATAAAGATAAATAGTGATGGCCTTGGAATGTCCGGTTTTCAACCTGGTGATTATACTCAAATGTTTTTGAACAAACAGAAAATTATGTTTGAGTCTTTCATGACTGAGATTATCCCGGATGGTGGGGGTATACGTACATATGAATCCGATACTGTCATAACGTCATACGGAATAACAGTTGAAACAAACCTGTATACTGATGTCTTAAAAATTATATGCAGGGATAACGGTCTCAAAGTATCATGGGAGGGAGTCTATAAGACTTCTGATGGTGGAGTAACTTGGATTAAAATATAAATAATATGAAAATCAATTTTAAGAAAATCGAGGCACGGACCTCCTTCGAAGGCGCAATACAAACTTTCGACGTCGCAAAAGTAGTAGGTAACGAAATGATGTATAACGGCAATCTCCTGCTCGACATCGGATTTGAAGACCTTGCTAAAGCGATCTACTACTCAAATGAAGAAGTAGAAATACCAGCTAATTACCGCAAGGCATTTGAAACTATAATCAGAAATTCAAGGCTTATTGCTGCTGTAAAAAGAGAAATAATCAACCAACTAAATAAGCAGGAGTAAAATGGGATATATCAAGTTTGTTTTAAGTGTGCGCAAGACGGATGACAATGGCAATACCACCCGTACCGTGATCAGCCGGGTTGAAAGCGACATGGCTGATACCGGTATGCTTGAAACAAACCTGATCATGCACGCGCTTTCAGCACGCGGAAAAATAGAAATCAAGGAGGAAGGCTTCCCGTATGCCTTCCCGTTAATATTTGGAGAATAGTATTATGGCACTGAATGTAGAACATAAGGAAGAAAATGAAGGCAAGAATTCCCGTGGACGTCTGTCGGCTGAAGAATTCAATAATCTGATCGATACCGTCAAGGAATTGGAGAAGGACGCAAATACTCCTTCTTCAATAGGAGAATTAAAGAATGTCTCCCCTGAATCCGATACGGCAGAAGACGGTTCCGTATTACTGTACGGCAATAATGGATGGTCTCCTGCTACCGGAGTGTTTATTCCCACCGGAGTTGCGGAGGACGGATCTATTATAACCACCTTTGAAGACTTAATGAACTATATTTCCTCACATAGCGGCGGAGGTGGAGAAACTGGGATACAAAGAAACCTGCGTATAATCAATAACCTGGACAGTAAAAGCCTGTCAGCCAGCAAAGGGGAACCTTGCCATTTGAATTTTACTTTCATCAGCCAGGAAAGATACAGCACCAACGAACCTTATGAAGATACCGGAGAGCGTGGGTTCTGTCAGATCTCTGTTAAAAACAGCAACAGCGCTGAGTATCTTGTTGTCAAACAGCTGTATATCAGTTCCGGTTCTCCTTTCAGTATTGACGTTGCGGAGTTTCTGGCGTCCGGAGCAAACAATGTAATGATCAAAGTAACGGGAGAAGTGACGGAAGTGACGGCTCCGGCATTTGTATACACGGTACAGCTTACTTCATTGTCCATCAGTGCGGACAACTTTAAATGGTGGACGGCTTACACCGGTGCTATTACGCTTCCTCTGAATATCAGCGGTAATATTTCAAAAACATTGTATGTGACTGTTACCGGGAAGGATTATAATGAATCCTACCAGATTCAGATCGGTACAGGCGTATATACGGAAACCGCCTACAATTACTCTGTAATCCACCCGGGCGTGACAGGCGTATTCAATATATCTGCTTATGTCTCGAACTCGGACGGGACGGTCAAGACAAGAACGATATCGTTCAATGTCATTTGCGCGGTAGCCGGCGAACAAAGGAAGCTGGTAGCCGTTAACAACATTCTCGGCAGGGCGACCAACTGGAGTGAGAACTCATTGTTCGATTACGCGATGTACGATGGCGACAATGTCATTACCTCCGCTAAATTCACCATCAAAAAAGATGGTGAGGATGTCTTTACTTCCGAAGAAGACAGTATCGCATGTTCCGCCAGACATACATTCTCATTCCCGATGGAGATTGAGACAATGGATAATACGGAATTTGAAATAACGGCCCATATCCTCGATGTCGATATGGAGCTGACATCCCCAATCACCTATCAGGTAAACAACTCCTTGGGATATTCGGCCGTGTCGGGCTCCGTATTCTATATGAATCCCAAGACCCGCTCCAACCGGCAGGGGAATCGTCAGGAAATCATAAATGAAATGGACGGTTCCGTCATCCCGGGCAGCTGGGAGAATATGAACTGGGGCAATGACGGCTGGCAATCGGACGAAGACGGGAACAAGGTACTCCGGCTTATGGCCGGCTCATCGCTGCGCATGGGATATTCCCCTTTTAAAAATGAATGCGCCCGCACCGGGAAGACTCTCGAACTTGACTATAAGGTTGATAACGTGACGGATTATTCCGAACCGGTTATCACCATATCGTCCCCGTCCGGTGGTTCATTTGTCGGATTGAACATCTATGCGGATGACATTATCATGCACTCCCAGTCACTTAAAAACGATGATGTACAAAGTTTGCATACGTTCGAGGGAAAACGCACAAGACTCACGCTGACCATTTTGCCGGACGCCTATGGCAACAGCGGATTCAACCTTTGCATACTGTATGTCAACGGTGTCAAGAACAGGGAATTCACCTACGAGAGCAATGATTATTTCGCCCATAACGGGATGATCGTGATAGGTTCCGGATACGCGGACGTGGACATATACGGAATACGGGAATATAACCAGGGACTGACCTCACAGGGAGTCCTGCGTAATTACATCAACTGGCTGAATACCACAGATTCCAAGGCAATTGTGACAGAGAATAATGACATCCTGGACCTGCACGGTTCGGATATCGATTTTGAAAATACGAAGGATCAGTTTAACGTAATGACATTCGACAATACAATTCCTTACATGGCGGATCAATCAACTCGTACCGGCATGTTGGAAGTGTTCTTTTATGACCATCCGGAATGGAATGTTTCAATCAGCAATGTGACCGCCAAGGGGCAGGGTACGTCATCCATGAAATACTGGATCTGGAATACCCGTTACCAGCTTGACAAGAAACTCTCCGTCATTCGTTACGCCGACGGCTCGGACTCCACCGCGGGAGCGAAGTGGTCAATGACACCGTCTCTTCCGGCTGGACGCAAGTTTACGGCAAAGAAGAACTATGCCTCCAGTATGCAGTCGCATAAGATCGGTGCGGTAAACTCCTATACGGACCTTATACGTGAAGTGGGTATCCTGAACGAGGCGATGCGCGCAGATGCGAAAGTCCGTGTGTCAGTTTGGGAAGCTCCGTTTGTGTGCTTTGAGAAACAAACCAATGACGAAGGGGAAACAATATACATATTCCGGGGATTGTATACCTTCGGCCCTGATAAGGGTGACGCCGACACTTTCGGCTATAACACCGATACTTATCCCAACCTGTTGAGCATTGAGGGATCGGATAATTCTCCCTTGCTCACCCTGTTCCGTGTGCCGTGGAATCCGGCAAAGGGATTGATAGCCTATAATGAGGATGAAGAGGCATTTCAGTACAATGGCCAGAACAGCTTCGACCTGGGCGAAGGGGAAGTGGAAAACATATCAAGCTTTATTCCTGCCTACAATTGTGTTTACCAGTGCTCGCCAAGGCTGAAACCGTTTAACGGCACATTGGAAGAATTGAACGCCCAATTATCCGGATACAAGAACGAACCTTGCGAGTTCTGGATTGCCAAATCCGGTGACATCAATCAATATAACGTTTACTATTTCGAATCGTCAGAAGGAAAGTTCATGCCATCTGATATCGGGGAGGGAACAATCAATCTGCTGTCGCAGCTTGCAGACAAGGGATATGGGCTTAATACTTCCGATCTTGCCGGAAAAACGGATGACGAACTAAACACCCTGTTCATTAACGCCCGTATACAGAAATTCCGCATGGACGCTCCCGCATACTGGGATATTGACGACTGCCTGTTCTTTATGAATAACGTAGAGTTCAATGCCGGAACCGACGAACGCGCGAAGAATACCTATCCATACTGTTTCGGTACGGAGACATCCAGGTGGCGTTGGCGTGTCGATGATGCCGACACCCGTTTTGATACAACCAATCGTGGTTTACCGGATAAGGAGTACAGTGTGGAAACGCATGATACGGACGAAACCGGAGCATCCGTCTGGAACGGCGAAACAAACAATTTCTTCAACCTGATGGAACTGGCTTTCCCAGAAGAAAAGATTGCCAGCATGCGCAAATCAATGACCGCCATGCAGACGCTGGGCGGGCTGAAAAGCGGCAACGACCTTGAAAAGCTGTTTGCGTTTTATCAGAAATACTACTTTGACCAGGCTCAGGAATATTTTCCCGCCAATGCCTATAATGCGGATGCGAAGTACTGCTATGAAAACGGGAAACTGGCATACAACAAAGGACATTATTCGAATGATACCGACCCGATCACCCAGTCGCTGGGCGACCATTATCTTGCGGAACAGCGATGGATTACGAAACGTATTCTGTACATGATGTCAAAGTATTCGTTCGGACTATTTTCTGCTAACGGGACGGATACTATCACCGTACGCGCTGCCGGTAACACAATCAAGTATGAACTGACTCCGGCGATGGATATGTATCCTGCGATTGCCAACGGTACAAGTATCATCCGGGGAAGAAGGACGAAAGCTGGAGAAGTATGTGAAATGGAGATTGAACTTTCCGGGTCGGGAGACCAGCAGAATGCGATACAGGGAGCATCCTACCTGCAGGATATAGGGGACTGGCATAATAAGAACGTTACCGGGTCTATGATCATTCAGGGAAGGATGCTCCGTGATATCCGGCTGGGAAGCAAGGACGCCCCGGTTGTCATCTCTATATCCTCCCTGACGTTGTCCAATTGCGTAAGCCTTCAGAGGCTGCTGCTGTCGAACATCGCCACCTTGGCCGGTACATTGAACCTGTCCGCATGCTCACATCTGCAGGAGATATATGCAGACGGTACATCCTTGACGCAGATTGTGCTTCCATCGGGAGGAGGGCTTCGTGTAATTCAATACAGCAGACTTAACCAATACCTGTCATTATCTAATTATCCGTTACTGACAACGGAAGGCATCGGGATTGATTTGTGTAGGGATGTCATTACGGACTTCTTTATCGTGAACTGTCCGAACCTGTCTCCCATGCAGCTGCTTGTTGATATAATGAATGCGCAGACAGGGCAGGGAGATAACCATTCGTTGAAGCGTATCCGTGCTGTAGGTTTTGAGGAAACCTACAATGATTCAGGCATGTTGGATAAGCTCGCTACGCTTGCCGATGGAAGCTATGAGGGATTAAGCTCTGAAGGCATAGCCGGAGAGGATAAATATCCGGTCTTGGACGGAATTTTGAATATAGAAGCTAACCATTATGCCGATTCAATAGAAGCTTTGAGGAATACATTCAAAAAACTGGTATTGAATGTCACTGGCAAGGAATACGTCAGATTTAAGGATTCTGTAATAGGAAGTCTTATTATAGATAAATATGGAGATGGAGAAGGGGTAACTATGGGGCAAATACAGACTGTTAGATCATTAGATGTTTCTTTCAGAGGTAATAGTGATATTACTTCGTTCAATGAATTCATGTACTTTGCCTCAGTTACTAATACTAATCGCTTTTTCTTCGAAAATTGTATTAACCTAAGGTCTGTAAAACTTCCTGAGTCTTTAAAAATTATAGATACTAATAGTTTTTATAACACTGCAATAGGAGATATCTACATCCCGGCTAGTGTTGAAAGAATATACTCTGGATCATTTAATAAATGTAAGCAGTTACAAGTCGTGACGTTTAGTGCGGGAAATTTATATGAATTGCAAAATTCGACGTTCAGAGATTCAGGTATTAAAAGCATAATATTGCCTGATACAATCACAGAGATGGTTGGTGGGTATGTGTTTTATGGATGTAGCTCTTTGGAAACGGTTCATTATCCGGTTAATGAGAATATTACCGAGATATCTGCCAGTCAATTTTGTGAATGTTCCTCTTTGATAGAAATAAACATAAGTGAATATATAACGTCTATAGGACAATCATGTTTCAGGTTATGTAAAAGTTTGAAGGAGATAGAAATAACTGACAATATACATACTCTTGGAAAAGGTGCTTTTTTTCAGTGCGAATCTTTGGAAAATCTTCATATACCATCTTCCATAACATCTATTCCTGATGAATTAGTGAGAAGATGCTATAATCTTACGCATTTGGATATTCCAGAGGGTGTTACATCATTAGGGATTTATGCAATAGCTGAATGTACGAATATGGAATACATCATAATGAATCCTGTAGTTCCTCCGACTATGGTGGACCTTACATTTAATAATACACCATGTAAATTTTATGTTCCGGATGGCTCTCTGGAAGCCTATAAAACGGCTGGTATTTGGTCGAAATATGCTAGTAGGATATATCCATTATCTCAAAAGACAGAATAAACCAAGAAGAGCTGTTAAATAAAAAACCGCCCTGCTCATCACGAGTAAGACGGATATAAAACACAAACAAAACAAATAACGAAGGGTACCACCCCTTCGCCTTATAAGCGATACAAAGGTAGTATTAATAATTAAAAGAAAAAATCAAATGAACAACATCGACTCAATTATTATTCATTGTTCTGCTACTAAAGCCGGGCAAGATTTTAAAGCAAAAGACATCGATCGTATGCATCGTGCACGTGGATTCAATCAAATCGGATATCATTTTGTGATAGATTTAGACGGTACCATTGAAGAAGGTAGACCTCTCTCAATAGAGGGAGCACACTGCAACACAAAAGGATCATCCGGTTTATCATACAATAAACACAGCATTGGAATTTGTTATATCGGAGGTCTTGATGTGAACGGGCAACCAGCCGATACTCGTACCGATGCTCAAAAACAATCCATGCGTGATCTCGTAATGAGACTCAAACAGGAATATCCCATTGCTGAAGTTCTCGGCCATCGAGACACATCTCCGGATCTGAATGATAACGGGATTGTAGAACCGAGCGAATGGATCAAAATGTGTCCCTGCTTTGATGCTGCCACGGAGTTTGGATATTCTCCCACAGTCCTGATTCGTCCATAAATCTTTGAAATAAAGGAATCCAATAGTGAGGAAATAGAAAATAATGGGGGAATATAAAGCCCCCAGCCAGTTAGTAGTATCTCACCACGTACTAACAAAATGCGACACGCCGCACAGCTGGGGGCTAAAGACCTCTGCTGCGACGTATCGCATTTGTTTTTACGTGGTGAGGTCACAAAGATAGCTAAATAAAAAAGACAATGAACAAATACTATAAAATTTTGGGCAAAATACTTGATTCAGGGAAGTTACAAGCCAACAAAAAAGGTAATATCAAATATCTCCTGAATGAACAATTACATTTAACTCCTATAGACCTACTTGACATTTTTGAAGGTCACAATATTGCACGAAAAAAACTGAAGAACGAACTTCAGTTGTTCATGCAAGGAGAAAGAAGTGTTGAGAAATACCGGAATGCCGGGATTAATTGGTGGGACTATTGTGGCTCTATCCTAGTGAATAGTTACCCAACTTATTTCGAGAAACTTCCGCCTCTCATCGACAAAATCAACAGAGAGAAAAGGAATAGCAAGAACTATGTACTATTCCTGGGTGCAACTGATGTAGAAAGCAACCAGGCACCATGCCTGAGCTTAGTGCAGTTTCAAATAGATGAAGGAGAATTAGTTCTCTCCGCTTACCAACGTAGTTCTGATGCCAGCCTCGGCTTACCTGCAGATATTTATCACTTATATTTAATGTCAAGACAGATAGATCTGCCATTAAAGTCAATAGCGCTCACGCTTGCAAATGTGCACATCTACGAGAACAACATTGAGAATACTCATAATCTAATCGCAGGAAATGAGAATGTGAAATTTGAGCTAAACGTATAGACATACCTTTAAAATCGTGCGGGCGCATCATTTTTGTACACATTCGTACAAAAATTGTACGCCCGCTATTTTCTAGTAATCAATAAGATAGACACATTCCGTACGAAAGTACAATTTAAAAGGCAAAACTGTTGAAGCACTGTACTCCTTCTTGTTTACTCTCATTCAACACATGAGCATATACTAATGTCTCCTTCAGATCCGAATGCCCAAGGATCTCCTTCAAAGAAGCGATATCCTTAGTCTTACGCAAAAAAATGGTTGCAAAGGTATGCCTACCTACTTTATGCGTTATGTGCTTTTCTATACCGGCAATGACAGCAATCTCTTTTAGATACCGATTCATCGTCTGATCAGCGCACAGTTTCTCAAAGACAGGCCCTTTCTTCCTGGTACCAACAATGTTCTTTAATAGTTGTCTCAACGGTTCTGATACCGGGACCTGAATTGGCATCGGCTTTCTCTTCTTCAATTTCATCCGGAAATAAGTGAAAGTAGTATCAGTGAACTGCTCTAAAGTTAGTTCTTTGGCATCCCCTATATGCAAAGAACTAAAGCATAAGAACAAGAACAGCTCAAGGGTTTTGTGATATTTATATTCTAGATCTCCGGAAGTATATAACTCCATCAATGTTTGCAATTCGTGTTCATACAGATATTCTCCTGAAGGAAGCCCTTTCTTTATTGCCCATTTTTTAAAAGGATTTTCATCCATATATCCCGCATTGAAAGCAGCCAGAACATATTTTTTGATTGTGGCCATGTTTTTATTCGCCGTGTTTTGGTTGTTCTCCAACTCATTCATTAAATGGAAGAAGTATTCGTCAAGCCACTCACTTGTTATATCATCAAAATAAAGGTTAGGATTATACTCCTTCAATTTCTTTATTACTGATAAATTAGTCTTGTAGGTAGAATCTTCAAGTTTTAGAGACTCCTTCCTCTGATAGTCCGTCACAAAGTCAAAGAAAGTGTTATAATCAGTCGGACGATGATATGCTTTAAGAAAAGAGTCCCTGGTAAGTTTCCTGTCACGGAGGCGATACTTTACAAAAACATTGTTTACTCTGGCTAGAATAGTTTCTATAATCAAGTTCTTATCTTTTGCCAACTTGTCTCCTGCCCCAACACATTTCTTCTTATCGTTCCAGTCTTTGATGTCAACTGAAACTTTCGTAGAAAAGTTCACCTTTTCACGATTAACATAAAAGGATAACCACACGACTCCATTATCCGGGTCGCTCCCATAGGTTCTTAGATATATTTTAATGGTTACCATGATCTACAATGGTTCCGTTTGCAGATGAGAATTGATCTCCGGTCTACACCTGCACAGTTTGTCACACAAATGAAGAGGTAGCTAATTAACTGAATATCAATAAATAGCAAATGCCGGACACATTGCTGTATCCGGCATTTTGGCCACTTCGAGGTTCCTGGCGGATTCGAACCGCCGTACACGGTTTTGCAGACCGCTGACTAAGCCACTCATCCAAGGAACCATTTTTTCTCGTTTGCGGTTGCAAAGGTAGTACAAATTTTGAAACTACCAACTATCCGCAGCAATTTTTCTTTGTACTTTTTTTCTTTACACCGCACTCTTGACGTTTCTTCTCCATCATATCCTTTAAATCACAGCCACTTACGCAGCTATCACAAGGATTCTCACTTTCTCGCGTACGACGAAAAAAAAGATAAATTCCATATATTACACGGGCAATGCAGAGTACAATCAGTACTCCGACTACCCATTCCTGCCAATTATTCATACAAACATTCCTCCAATCTGATAAACTGAAAATGCCACCAACCAGGCCAGCCCTGTGGTATAGCAAGCTGCAAAGAGCGCCCACTTCCAACTGCCGGACTCTTGCTTAATAGCCGCCAATGCCGCAATACAAGGGAAGTAAATCAGCACAAACAGCATATAACAGAACGCCACTAAAGGAGTTATCGGAATCCGTTCCGCCAGGCTAGCCTCATCGGCCTCCGGATCATCCACATACAAAACACCCAGCGTACTAACGACCAGCTCTTTTGCCCCTACTCCGGAAATCAAACCGATACCCAACTTCCAGTCAAAGCCCATCGGCTTTATCACCGGCTCTATAGCCCGTCCTAACTGACCGATATAAGAATTTTCCTGTTGTTCAGCTACTGTCTCATACGCCTCATGGTTCGGATAATATCCGAGGAACCAGATGATAATAGAAGCAATCATAATAATCCCTCCCATTTTTTTCAGATACTGCGCTCCCTTCTCCCATGTATGACGGAATATGGATTTTGCCGTCGGCATTCGATAAGGAGGAAGCTCCATCACAAAAGGAGTATCATCACCCTTTACCAAAAACTTGCTGAACAGACGCGCCAACAGCACAGCCAGAAAAATTCCGATCGCATAAATACTTAACAACACCAAACTCGCATTGTTCGGGAAAAAAGCCCCTACCAACAAAAGATAAATGGGCAGACGCGCGCTACAAGACATCAACGGGTTAATCAACATCGTAATCAAACGGCTTTTCCGGTTCTCAATAGTACGGGAAGCCATGATAGCAGGCACATTACAACCGAATCCCATAATCAACGGAATAAACGATTTTCCATGCAAGCCCATCTTATGCATAATTTTATCCATTATAAACGCTGCACGGGCCATATAACCGGAGTCTTCCATCAGCGAAATACAGAAATACAGAATCAGAATATTGGGCAGAAAGACGATAACACCACCTACACCGCCTACGATACCGTCAACCAGCATATCCTTCAACGGCCCCTCCGACATGTTATTGCGAATCAAGTCACCGATTTGCCCCACCAGCCATTCAATTCCCATCATCGGATATTCTCCGAGAACAAACGTTCCCTCAAACATCAAGTACATGAAAAGGAAAAAGATAGGATACCCCCAGATACGATGAGTAACGATAGCATCCAGCACCTTCGTCGTCTGCGCCTGCTCCAGATGATTGTCAGTAAATGTCTCTTTCAGCGCACCACTGATAAAACCGTATTTGGCATCCGTTATGGCGGATTCGCAATCCTCGTTCATCGTTTCCTGAACGCGCTTGGCCATCTTGTCGCGAATACGGAAAATCTCTCCCGCATTGGGCAGCGTCCGTACAAAGCTCTCTATATCGGGATCGTTTTCCAACAACTTGATAGACAGAAAGCGGGTAGAATATTTATGGCGGATAAATTCATTCTTGGATACTTCCTCTTTTACAGCGTCAATCGCTTTTTCCAGATCGGGACCATGATTGATATGGATATGACGGAATACACGCCCTTTCCTTTTATGTTCGCGCACGTAATCCTCCAGATGTTCTTCCTCATGGTTCTTCCGGTCTTCCAGAGAATCATGCCATTCGGTCAAGTCTTTCAGAACTTCCGGATTCATATTTCCCTGCTTGTCAAAGAAATCGACCCCTTCATAAAGGTTGATTACTACATGAAACAAGGTATCCAGTCCACGATTCTTCTTGCTGACAGTAGGCACCATCGGCACCCCGAACAATTTACTCAACAAATGATAATCCAATGTATTACCGCTGGATTCCAGCTCATCGTAAATATTCAAAGCCACTACCATGCGGACATTCATGTCAATCAGTTGGGTAGTCAGATACAGATTTCGTTCCAGATTTGAAGAATCGACTACATTGATGATTACGTCCGGTGTTTCATCAACAATGTGACGGCGGACATAAATTTCTTCCGGTGTATAAGCTGACAGTGAATACGTTCCCGGCAAATCGACAATACGGAAATGATAACCTTCGAAATCGAAATACCCTTCTTTGGCATCTACGGTCACACCGCTATAGTTTCCTACATGCTCATGAGCACCGGAAGCCAGATTGAAAAGAGAAGTCTTGCCTGAGTTCGGATTCCCGACCAGAGCAACGTTGATAGTACGGCGCTTACCTAACGCCAACCGTTTCATATCTTCTTCTTTTACAGAAACATCTTCGGGCAAACCTTCGTGATATACAGCTTTTTCGGCTTGTTTTTTTGCTTCTTCCTCGCTGACTACTTCAATCATTTCCGCTTCCTGACGACGAAGAGATATTTCATAACCTAAGACTTTATATTTAATCGGGTCTTTCAGTGGAGCATTCAACAACACTTCAACAGTTTTACCTTTGATAAAACCCATCTCCACAATACGTTTACGAAAGCCTCCGTGTCCCAAGACCTTAACGATGACACCTTTTTCACCTGTTCCTAATTCGGATAAACGCATAACTATCTAAATTTTTGGCAAAGATAATTCATAACTTCCGAGCACGCAAATTATTTAGAATGTTTTTAAATAGCAGGATTTTCGTATACTGACGGTATCTAAATAAATCCATCAAAAGTCCAAGCCACAACAGGTAACTAATTCCCTGCCTACATCTATTGAATTTACATGCAACAATTAGTTCGTGCCACTATAGTGGTACGCAAGAAGTACTATAGTTCCCCTTACGTCCTACTATAGTGGTACGAAAGAGGAACTATAGTAGGACGAATTAGAAATCGCTAAAGAAAAAATTAATTTATGGGAGTTTTTTCCTTAGTCAGTCCGATAAAAACAATTAGCATTCACTTGAGATACCTCAATAAACTATTATCTTTGCAGATATGATACAACAACGGGTTATACGATATATAGAGAAAGAGCATTTATTCTCGCCGGATGATAAACTTTTGGTTGCCCTGAGTGGTGGAGCCGACTCAGTTGCCTTGCTGCGTGTACTCCACACAGCAGGTTATCAATGTGAAGCTGCCCACTGCAATTTCCATTTACGCGGTGAAGAATCAAACCGTGACGAACAGTTTGTCCGGCAACTTTGCCAAAAATACGGCATCCGCCTGCATACCATCGACTTCAACACGACTCAGTACGCAACTGAAAAACGGATCTCGATAGAAATGGCAGCCAGGGAACTCCGCTATAACTGGTTCGAAAAGATAAAAGAAGAGTGCGGAGCCCATGTAATCGCCGTAGCTCACCACCAGGACGACAGTGTAGAAACGATGCTGCTCAACCTCATTCGGGGTACAGGCATTACCGGTTTATTAGGAATCCGCCCCCGAAACGGAGCAATCGTACGTCCGTTGCTCTGCATCAACCGGGAAGAAATCATCCGCTACCTGCAACAGATCGGACAAGACTTCGTAACAGACAGCACCAATCTGGAAGACGAATATACCCGCAATAAAATCCGCCTCAACCTGCTCCCACTGATGCAGGAAATAAATCCGTCGGTCAAAAACAGTCTGATAGAAACAAGCATTCACCTGAATGATGTAGCTACTATATATAATAAGGTAATAGACGAAGCCAAAACACGGATTATCACTCCGGAAGGTATCCGAATCGATGCTCTACTGGACGAACCCGCTCCCGATGCTTTCTTGTTTGAAACATTGCATCCACTGGGATTCAATTCGGCACAAATCAAAGATATAGCCAATTCGCTTCACGGACAATCAGGGAAACAATTCGTCAGCAAAGAATGGCGAGTCATTAAAGACCGGAATTTGCTGCTACTGGAAACCATCCAGCCGGAAGACGGCCCTGCCCTTCCCTATCAATTAATAAAAGAGGAAAGAGAATTCACACCCGATTTCCGGATTCCACGGGAAAAAGAAACCGCCTGTTTCGATGCAGACAAATTAAATGAGGAAATTCACTGCCGCAAATGGCAAGCGGGAGATACATTCATCCCCTTCGGCATGACGGGCAAGAAAAAAATAAGCGATTATCTGACCGACCGCAAATTCTCCATCAGCCAAAAAGAACGCCAATGGGTTCTCTGCTGCGGTGAACGCATTGCATGGCTGATAGGCGAACGGACAGATAACCGCTTCCGGATAGACGAAACGACTAAACGAGTGATTATCTACAAGATAGTCTGAGGCAATTTCTGTTTCTTGAAACACTCGGACAGCAAAGAAGCGAAAGGAGTATCATATTTCCTTGCCTTGTTTGCACATGCTTTCACACAGGCGCAGCATTTGATGCATTTTTCAGCATTCGTGTTCAGTTCATCCCCTTTGGTGATCGCTCCTGCCGGACAACGAGCCGCACAGATACCACAATGAGTACACAAGCTCTCATCTTCTATCCAAGGGGTACGGGGAAGCGGAGTACCACTTTTGCGCAGCTTGATTACCTTCCTCAAAAAGCGGAATAAGGGGAAAAACGGCTGACTGGGGCGTTTAATGGCACGCACATCCACCTGGTAAAGAGTATCGGGTCCGTCAGCTGCCTGAATTTTCTCCATTATCTTTTTTCCGAAATCTTCCGCATAATCCAAATCAGATTCATTCGGACGACCGTCTGCGATGGGACATTTATCGGTGCTATATGAATGTTCACCTATGAAGGTCGCTCCGGCAATCACCTTCAATCCGTGAGGGATGGCAAAAGCGTCCAGTTCCATCAACGCCTTCTCGTAGGCACGGTTTCCGTAAACCACGACCAATACGGCAGGAGTATCCAGACCGCGAATACTTTCCAGACGTTCCATAGCCAAAGGAGCCACATGACCTCCATATACAGGCACTACGATAACAGCTAATGCAGACGTAGGAATAACAGTTTCCTCGACAGTCTGCAATGTGAGATTCATCGAAACGACATTTTTTATACCGGTTCCGTGAACAATTGCTTCGGCTACTTGTTTTGATGTGTGTGTAGGCGAAAAATAAATTAAACGAGCTTCATTTACTGTCATACTATTTTCTTTTATACAGCAAAGATACGTTTTTACGCTGAAAAAAGTGTTTGATTGTTCATGAAACCAAAAATATTTATTATCTTTGCCCCGTTGAAACATTCTACGATTCAACACATACATCCCTAATTCATAATTAAAAACAAAACATATGCTCGCATCTCTGCGGTTATTACGCTGTAGTAATGCTGTCCATATTTCATCAAGACAGAAATTTTAATAACTTACCATACTATATGTATAACATTATCCAATTGAACGACAAAAATCTGTCGGAACTTCAAGTTATTGCCAAAGAGCTAGGCATCAAAAAAGCAGACTCATTTAAGAAAGAAGAACTTGTATACAAGATTCTTGATGAGCAAGCCATAGCCGGAGCCACTAAGAAAGTTGCCGCAGAGAAATTAAAAGAAGAACGCAAAGGAGATAAAAACAAGCGTTCGCGCACAGCCGCACCTAAAAAAGAAGAGAAAGTAGCACCTGCAGCCAAAAATGCGGAAGTTACTAAAAATAAAGAAAATGCTCCTGCAGCCAAACCTCAGCAACAGCCTAAAGAAGAGGCTGCCAACAAAGCCAAAGAAGCTCCCGTTGCTGAACCGAAGGCAGAGAAAGCTGCTCCTAAGCGCAAAGTAGGCCGTCCCCGCAAAGACGCCAATATCGCTGAAAAAGCAGAAAACAAGGAGGTGGAAAACGCAAAACCGATAGTGAAACCAACAGAAGAAAAAGCTGTTGCGGAAAAAACGGTAGTTGCACCGGCGGCTGAAAAAGCAACTCCGACACAGGAGACAGAAAAGAAAGTAAAAGAAAACAAACCTGCCGTTGCAGAAAAACCGGTAATAGCCAAACCGCAAAAGAAATCGGCACCGGTGATCGACGAAGAAAGTACCATCTTATCCAGCGAAGACGATGATGACTTTATCCCAATCGAAGACCTGCCTTCTGAAAAAATAGAGCTTCCGACCGAACTCTTCGGCAAATTCGAAGCGACCAAGGCAGAAACAGCACAAGCCGCCCCCGAGCAAGCTCCACAACCACAGCAACAACAGCATTCACAACCGCAACAACGCCAGCGCATTGTCCGCCCGCGCGACAACAACAATAACAACGCCGGCAATAACAATGCAAATGCTAACAACAATAATAATTTCCAGCGTAATAATAACAACAACCAGCGTCCTCCGATGCAACAACGTCCTGCACAACAGCAGAACAACGCTGCCGAGAACCTTCCGCCTGTACAACAACAGCCGGAACGCAAAGTGATCGAGCGTGAAAAGCCTTATGAATTCGATGATATCCTCAGCGGAGTAGGCGTACTGGAAATCATGCAGGACGGATACGGATTCCTCCGTTCTTCCGATTACAATTATCTTTCTTCTCCGGACGATATTTATGTATCACAGTCACAAATTAAGTTATTTGGTCTTAAGACCGGTGACGTGGTAGAAGGCATCATCCGTCCGCCAAAGGAAGGAGAAAAATATTTCCCGTTAGTAAAGGTGTCAAAGATCAACGGACGTGACGCAGCTTTCGTTCGCGACCGTGTTCCTTTCGAACACTTGACTCCGCTCTTCCCGGACGAGAAATTCAGACTCTGCAAAGGCGGTTATTCAGACTCCATGTCTGCCCGGGTTGTAGACCTTTTCGCTCCTATCGGTAAGGGACAGCGTGCACTGATCGTAGCACAGCCGAAGACAGGTAAGACCATCTTGATGAAAGATATCGCCAACGCCATCGCAGCCAATCATCCGGAAGTATATATGATTATGCTGCTGATCGACGAACGTCCGGAGGAAGTAACCGACATGGCACGCAGCGTCAACGCAGAAGTAATCGCTTCTACTTTTGACGAACCGGCAGAACGCCACGTAAAAATCGCAGGTATCGTACTCGAGAAAGCAAAAAGACTGGTAGAATGCGGACACGACGTAGTGATCTTCCTTGACTCTATCACTCGTCTGGCACGTGCTTACAATACTGTATCTCCCGCATCCGGTAAAGTACTTTCCGGTGGTGTGGACGCCAATGCACTTCACAAGCCCAAACGCTTCTTCGGTGCTGCCCGTAACATCGAAAACGGCGGTTCGCTGACTATCATCGCTACCGCACTGATCGACACCGGTTCCAAAATGGACGAAGTTATCTTCGAAGAATTCAAAGGTACAGGTAACATGGAGTTGCAGCTTGACCGCAACCTGTCCAACAAGCGTATCTTCCCTGCTGTCAACATCACCGCATCCAGTACTCGTCGCGACGATCTGCTGCTTGACAAGACAACACTCGACCGCATGTGGATATTACGCAAATACCTTGCAGATATGAATCCTATCGAAGCAATGGATTTCGTAAAAGACCGTCTGGAAAAAACAAGAGACAACGACGAATTCCTGATGAGCATGAATAGCTGATCAAGAATAAACGATCATAAATAAGGAACGATGAATATACTGGACGATGAATAATCGCAGTTTATTCACCGTTCTTTTTATGATTTCCATTAATTCTTTTCATTTATTATTCATCGCGGTCTTCGCTGTTCCTCATGAATCGTTCATCGCATATTTCATTTTTGTACAAATTACTTTCATTTACGTCCAAAACCACTCCCCCGCCCTTTTTTGCTTTTTGTTTTTTCCTACTTTTGCTACCCAATCAATTACTTAATTCTAGCCAAGAATGAAAACAATTTATCCATTCATGGGATTAGCCCTTTGTGGCGCAGCAGCCCAGGCACAAGAAAAGCCGAACTTCCTGATTATCCAGTGCGACCATCTCACACAACGTGTCGTAGGCGCTTACGGACAGACACAAGGCTGCACACTTCCCATTGACGAAGTAGCATCAAGAGGAGTTATCTTCTCTAACGCTTATGTAGGCTGCCCCCTCAGCCAACCTTCACGCGCAGCATTATGGAGCGGCATGATGCCTCACCAGACCAATGTACGTTCAAACTCCAGCGAACCCGTCAACACCCGCCTGCCGGAAAACGTGCCGACACTGGGTAGTCTCTTCTCCGAAAGCGGTTATGAGGCCGTACACTTCGGCAAGACTCACGACATGGGCTCACTGAGAGGCTTCAAACATAAAGAACCGGTAGCCAAGCCATTCACCGATCCCGAATTTCCGGTCAACAATGACAGTTTCCTGGATGTAGGAACCTGCGAGGATGCCGTTGCCTACCTCAGCAATCCTCCGAAAGAACCTTTTATTTGCATTGCAGATTTTCAGAACCCGCATAATATCTGCGGATTCATCGGCGAAAACGCAGGAGTACACACCGACCGGCCGATCAGCGGACCACTGCCCGAATTGCCGGACAACTTTGACGTGGAAGACTGGAGCAATATTCCGACTCCCGTACAATATATCTGTTGCAGTCACCGCCGCATGACACAGGCTGCCCATTGGAACGAAGAAAACTATCGTCACTACATCGCCGCCTTCCAGCATTACACCAAGATGGTGTCCAAGCAAGTAGACAGCGTACTGAAAGCCCTCTACTCCACCCCTGCCGGAAGAAACACGATTGTCGTAATTATGGCGGACCACGGCGACGGCATGGCATCCCACCGCATGGTGACCAAGCATATCAGCTTCTATGATGAAATGACCAACGTTCCGTTTATCTTTGCCGGTCCCGGCATCAAGCAGCAGAAGAAACCCGTAGACCACCTGCTGACACAGCCGACCTTAGACCTCCTGCCCACCCTTTGCGACCTGGCAGGCATCGCCGTTCCGGCAGAAAAAGCCGGCATCAGCCTTGCACCGACTCTAAGGGGAGAGAAACAAAAGAAAAGCCACCCTTACGTTGTCTCCGAATGGCACAGCGAATATGAGTACGTTACCACTCCCGGACGCATGGTGCGCGGACCGAGATATAAATACACCCATTATCTGGAAGGCAACGGAGAAGAACTGTACGATATGAAAAAAGATCCGGGTGAAAGAAAAAATCTTGCCAAAGACCCTAAATACTCCAAAATACTCGCCGAGCATCGTGCTTTGCTGGACGATTACATCACACGTTCCAAAGATGATTACCGCAGTTTGAAGGTAGATGCCGATCCCCGGTGCAGAAATCATACTCCCGGCTACCCCAGCCACGAAGGTCCTGGGGCACGGGAGATCCTCAAAAGAAAATAATTCTATAAAAAAGAGTGAAGATTGCTTGCCAGTCTTCGCTCTTTTTATTTCTTTTGCACATCACCATACGAGCAAACAAAATAGTGAATAGTAATTTACAGCATATAATAGCACTCATTGCAGCCATATTCATATCGGCGGCTCTCCATGCAACAAACCTGAACAAAGAACGACTTACCTTACTCCAGCCACTTGTCGAGCATGATCTTTCTTTCAATACAAATATCGATATTACAACGGACAGCATCATCTTATGGGAAAAGCTCTTAAGCCCCGAACTTGAAAAGCAGCAAGAATATCATATTCTGTTTCCATTGAAAATGATGGCAGTTCAGGCATTAATTACAGAAGGAAATATCAGTCTGGCAGTCAACAACGCCAACTCAATGTATCAGCAAGCCAAAGCTATAGATTATCCTTTCGGAACGGCACTGGCATTGCGTGCCCTTGCAGACACCTACCAAAGTTCGGGAAATCCCCAGTCTGCTATAGAGTCTTATGAGGAATCCTTGAAAATAATGCAAAAAATTCCGGCAAGTATTCCATATCTTAAGACAAGCATGTTTCATTTGATCCTGAGCAAACTCAAATACAGGCAAATGACAGATATCGAAAAAGATTTTGCCTATCTGGAGTCTCTTTACCATAAAGAATCAGGTTTGCCCGATGACTTCTATCTGCCTTGCAGCTATGCCTATTATTATATACAGACAAACAACCTTCCAAAAGCACTGGAGTATCTGAAACAGCTGGACTCCATCTACGAAAAATATCCGTATCCCTACTATTCTTCAATCAGCAACTATATGTATGCCGGCTATCATATTGAGTCAAAAGAATATGATAAAGCGCTGAAAGAATATGAAGAATTACTCACCATAACAAAGAAAACGGCTTTATTCAGACATGTTCAGTTATTACAGGAACGCGCCAAAGTCCTGGTACTTATGAATCAGAAACAAGAGGCGTGCAAGATTTATGAGGAGATTAATCATCTCAAAGATTCATTGGACGCCCAAAGTTATCTCAGCCAGATAAACGAACTGCATACCCTGTATCAGATAGATAAAAGCGAACTTAATTATATCAACATACAAAAAAATCTCTATTATTGGAGTCTGTCTGTGATCTTAGTGATCGTAGTACTGATCATCATTGCCATTTTCCGCATCAAGCGCACCAACAATCGTCTTCTGCAATCACAACAGGAACAGGAAAAAGCCAAGAAACAAGCAGAAAAGTCTATCCACACCAAAAGCCTTTTTCTCTCCAATATGAGCCATGAGATTCGTACTCCGCTCAATGCTTTATCTGGTTTTTCAGCTATTCTGACAGAAGAATCCATCGACAACGAAACGAAACAACAGTGCAACGATATCATCCAGCAGAACTCAGAACTGCTGCTCAAACTGATTAATGATGTAATTGACTTATCCAGCCTTGAAATTGGAAAAATGCAATTCAAATTCAACGAGTGTGATATTGTAGCGCTATGCAGAAATGTCATCGACATGGTAGAGAAAATAAAGCAGACTCAAGCGGAAGTACGGTTTTCCACCTCTCTCAGTTCACTGAAGCTGACCACGGACAGTGCCCGCCTGCAACAAGTACTGATCAATCTGCTTATCAACGCCACAAAGTTTACTGCACAAGGCACTATCACCCTGGAACTGGTGAAACAAACGGAAGATACGGCCCTTTTCTCCGTTAGTGATACCGGTTGCGGAATCTCCAAGGAGAACCAGAACAAGATATTCAACCGCTTCGAAAAGCTCGATGAAAACGCACAAGGCACAGGACTCGGATTATCTATCTGCCAGCTTATCATTGAGCAACTGGGAGGCAAAATATGGATCGACCCGGACTATGACAAAGGAGCACGTTTTCTGTTCACACACCCGATTCGCCATGCGCAGATAAAAAAGGAGGAAGCACGATGAAACGACTGATATTACTGATCATCACCTGCTATGGCCTGCTGTTGGGCTATGCAAACACCGATACTGCCTCAGACAGTCTGCTGCAAATGTTGCAGACACTGCCGCATGATACCACACGCCTCTCTACACTGAATGCAATCATAAAAATAGAGCAAAACAACTACAAATGTATCCAATATTCGGACACGTTGATGCTAGAGGCATTAAAACTAAAGAATGATAAGTACGCCAGTCTGGCCGCCTACTATCATCTTTTGTATTATTACAACCGTTGCGAACAGGACAGTGTAGCCAAATGGATAGTCAAGATGGAACCGCTTGTACAAAAATCCGGTTTATGGGACTATTTCTTCGACGCCCGACGCTTTCAGATTGACCTATACACCTTTACCGAACAATATGAGCTTGCCATCAGCGAAGCAAACAAGATGAAACAGAAAGCCCTTGATATCGACAACAACCGTGGAATGGTAGCCGCTTATCAATGCCTGTCCAACGCATACATCGGCAGCCAGCGCTGGGACGAAGGACTCAAAGCGCTGGAAGAAGCCTACAGGTTGCTTCCAAAGAATGGCAATGCGGTAGTCCGTATCTCCGTCTTGTCACAGCTCATATCCGTTACCAAAGAAATGAAAGACAATAACAGGCAACTGAAATACCTGCAAGAACTGGAAAATGTACTCTGCAAATTCATCATTGACAACCCATCTTTAAAAGACGGATTTGCCGACGTATTCATTTTCAATGAGATTTTCTACGCGCATTATTATCTGAATACCGATCAGCCCCAACTCGCTTATTCACATATAGAAAAGTCTAAAAAGTATCTGACTGAAAACACCTATTTCATGTATAAGGTGCTCTACTACGACATCTATGCGAAATACTATCAGAGTATCAAACAATATCAGCAGGCATCAGCCTACATCGACACGACATTAACTATGCTCAAGAAAGATTTCACCAGCGACTATGCCGAACAATTGCTGAAACAGGCTAAAATATGGGTGGAAGCCGGAGATAATAACAGAGCGACAACTCTCTACCAACAGGCACTGGCCATCAAGGACTCGGCTGCCATGGCACTCTCCAACACCCAAATGGAGCAAATCAAAAAAAGCTATAATCTGGACAAGATAGAACTGGAACAACAAAAGCAGACCAACCAAATACGTCTGATCAGCCTGATCGTAATCAGTGCCATTCTGATCGTATTATTTATTTCCCTATTCCGGCTCTCCAAAATACGCAAAGCCCTGAAATATTCCGAGAGCGAAATACGCAAAGCAGCGGAAACGGTACGGGTAACCAACGAAATAAAAAATCGCTTCCTGTCAAACATGAGTTATAACATCCGGACCCCGCTCAACAACGTGGTAGGTTTCTCGCAACTCATAGCCAGCGAACCGAATATAGATGAAAAAACAAGAGAAGAATACTCGGCGATCATCCACCAAAGCTCAGAAAGATTAATGAGACTGGTCAATGATGTACTCGACCTGTCTCGCCTGGAAGCCAAAATGATGAAGTTCCAGATACAAGACTATGATGCTGTCTCACTTTGCAACGAAGTATGCTACATGGCACGCATGAATAATGAAAAGACAGGCATTCAAGTCCGCTTCACTCCGGAAGTCGAGTCACTGTCCCTTCGCACAGATACCACCCGATTGGGATACGCTCTGCTCAGTACCCTGACCTATCCGCATGAACATGAAACAGAGGGACAACAGGAGGAACGGATTATCCGCTTTACATTAAGCCGGAAAGGCGAAATGCTTTATTTCCGCATTCTCAACTCTCCATTGGCGGACGAGGCTTTCACCTCACAGGAGACCGGCATCAGGCATGAGATCAACCAGTTATTGCTGGCTTACTTCGGAGGAAGCTATCAGGTAAACGCCCGGGGAACGGAAGGCCCGGAAATTGTTTTCACCTATCCCATTGCTTCAGAATCGGAATAAAGCGCTATCTTTGCAAACTGTAAACTTAAACGCTTAATTATGTATACCAACAAACAGATTTGGAGTGTCAGTTACCCGATACTACTCAGCTTGCTGGCGCAAAATGTCATCAATGTCACCGATACCGCATTCTTAGGGCACGTTAGTGAAGTGGCCCTGGGAGCTTCGGCTATGGGTGGACTATTTTATATATGTATATTCACCATCGCTTTCGGATTCAGCACAGGATCACAAATTGTCATTGCACGACGCAATGGAGAAGGACGCTACAGTGATGTAGGTCCCGTAATGATTCAGGGGATTATGTTCCTCCTGTTGATAGCTATATTGATGTTCGGCTTCACCAAAGCGTTCGGAGGAAATATCATGCGGTTGCTGGTTTCTTCCGAATCCATCTACGAAGGCACTATGGAGTTTCTGGACTGGCGTATTTACGGGTTCTTCTTCTCGTTTGTCAATGTCATGTTCCGTGCCCTGTACATCGGCATCACACGTACCAAGGTCTTGACCATCAATGCTGTTGTCATGGCATTAACCAACGTCATATTGGACTATGCACTGATTTTCGGTAAATTCGGTCTGCCGGAAATGGGAATCAAGGGAGCTGCCATCGCTTCTGTACTGGCGGAAGCCTCTTCCATTCTCTTCTTCCTGATCTATACATATATCAGTGTTGATTTGAAAAAGTATGGTCTGAATCGTCTGCGCTCGTTCGATCCGGCATTGCTGATGCGTATTCTCAGCATTTCTTGCTTCACGATGCTTCAATATTTCTTATCGATGGCGACCTGGTTCGTGTTCTTTGTTGCCGTAGAACGGTTGGGACAACGGGAACTGGCCATTGCCAACATTGTCCGTAGTATCTACGTCGTACTGCTGATTCCGGTGAATGCACTGGCAACAACGACCAACAGCCTTGTCAGCAATGCCATCGGCGCAGGAGGTATCCAATACGTCATGCCGCTTATCAATAAAATAGCCCGATTCTCGTTCTTCATCATGCTGGGACTGGTGGGATTGTCGGTTTTGTTTCCTCAGTTCCTCCTCTCCGTATATACCAGCGAAGCAGCGTTAATCACCGAGTCCGTGCCTTCGGTATACGTTATCTGCTGCGCCATGCTCATTGCATCAGTAGCCAATGTCGTATTCAACGGCATCTCCGGAACAGGAAATACGCAGGCAGCCCTGTTGCTCGAAACCATCACGATTGCCATTTACGGTTCCTACATCGTTTTCGTCGGAATGTGGCTCAAAGCACCGATTGAAATCTGCTTTACGATTGAGATTCTGTACTATACCTTGCTGTTGATAACAAGCTATATTTACCTCAAAAAAGCAAAATGGCAGAATAAAAAGATATAAATACAAGAGATTTTTGTACATTTGCAAGCTCAAATAAAGAGTAGACGGAAAAGTCCCTCTTTCGGCCAAGTAAATTGTAATTAGTAATTCGTAATTAAATAACTATGTTCGATAATTTAAGTGAAAGACTAGAACGGTCATTCAAGATTCTGAAAGGTGAAGGCAAAATCACCGAAATTAACGTGGCGGAGACGCTGAAAGATGTACGTAAGGCATTGCTTGATGCCGACGTTAACTACAAGGTTGCAAAAACTTTCACTGACACGGTGAAGGAAAAAGCCATCGGTCAGAATGTACTTACGGCTGTGAAGCCAAGCCAGTTGATGGTGAAGATTGTGCACGACGAACTAACCCAGTTGATGGGTGGCGAGACGGTAGAAATCAACCTCGAATCCCGTCCGGCAGTAATCTTGATGTCAGGTCTGCAAGGTTCGGGTAAGACTACTTTCTCCGGTAAGTTGGCACGCATGCTGAAAACGAAGAAGAATCGCAAACCATTATTGGTAGCCTGTGACGTTTACCGTCCGGCAGCTATCGAACAGTTGCGTGTACTGGCAGAACAAATTGAAGTGCCGATGTACTCAGAACTGGACAGCAAAAATCCGGTAGAGATTGCACAACACGCCATTCAGGAAGCCAAAGCCAAAGGATATGACCTCGTAATCGTCGATACAGCCGGACGTCTGGCCGTAGACGAACAGATGATGAACGAGATCACCGCTATCAAAGAAGCGATCAATCCGGACGAAATTCTGTTCGTGGTAGACTCCATGACAGGACAGGATGCCGTCAATACAGCCAAAGAATTTAACGAACGTCTGGACTTCAACGGTGTGGTACTGACCAAATTGGATGGTGACACCCGTGGTGGTGCGGCTCTTTCTATCCGTTCGGTAGTCAACAAACCGATTAAGTTTGTGGGTACAGGTGAAAAGCTGGATGCTATCGACCAGTTCCACCCGGCACGTATGGCAGACCGTATCCTCGGCATGGGTGACATCGTTTCGCTGGTAGAACGTGCTCAGGAACAGTATGACGAAGAAGAAGCCAAACGTCTGCAAAAGAAGATTGCCAAGAATCAGTTCGACTTCAACGACTTCCTCAGCCAGATTGCCCAGATCAAGAAGATGGGTAATCTGAAAGAACTTGCATCCATGATCCCGGGCGTAGGCAAAGCTATCAAAGATATCGATATCGATGACAATGCTTTCAAAAGCATCGAAGCTATCATCTATTCCATGACTCCGGCAGAACGTTCCAATCCGGAAATATTGAACGGCTCACGCCGTACACGTATCGCTAAAGGTAGCGGAACAACGATTCAGGAAGTAAACCGTTTGCTGAAACAGTTCGACCAGACCCGCAAAATGATGAAGATGGTAACCAGCAGCAAAATGGGCAAGATGATGCCGAAAATGAAAAAATAAAAAGAATTTTATTCTGTTTCAGATAGAAGGAGGTGAATTCTAAGTCCTCTCCAAACAATATCTATAAAATCTTACCCAAGTTTACGAA
>OAWB01000201.1_pt1 | contig 56412 bp, 52 predicted proteins | sample 1550621 | NCBI WGS metagenome assembly OAWB01 (sample SAMEA2580107, study PRJEB22360) | human gut metagenome | biome: human gut; feature: human-associated habitat; material: faeces | place: Denmark | collected 2008/2010
AGCGGGTGTTTATAGAATGGATTGATCCTTGGATGCGGAGACTGTTCGATGTATTGATAACCCCAGTCTGCCACCTGATGCACCATCCGGTTGATATCCATCTGCTTTGCCAGCACATCCACGTCAAATGCTATTTTCATCTCATCAGCTCCTTACTTATAATCTACCCACTGTGCACCCTGATCTGCGGATTGAACACAGTTTTCTACCCAGCGCACGCCCTCTGCCCCTGCGTGTACATTGGGATACCAGAACTCCACATGCTCTCCTCTGTCACATGCGTCCATGGCCTGCGCAAAGCGGCTGTATAAGTTACTCCATGCTTCAAACAAACCTTCCGGATGCCCTGCCCCAATACGGTCTTCCTCCAGGGCAGAAGGTGCCAGATATCCCATGCCTCTTTCCAGAACACGTACAGGTTCATTCTGCACTTCATAGGTCAGCTGGTTCGGATGCTCATCCCACCACTCAATAGATGCCTTTTCACCGATGACACGAATCTTCTGCCCATGCATGGAACCGCAGTTTACACAGCATGACCAAACGTATCCCACGGCACCATTGTCATATTCCATGATGGTCATAGCGTTGTCCTCCAGAGGTTTTCTGGACTCGACGAAGGACTGTCTGCTGCACATCAGCCGTTTGATCTTCATATCCGGAAGCATGACTTCAGATAAGTACAGCGGATGGGTTCCCACATCACCCAGCACATAGGACGGTCCTGCAACCTTTGGATCTACCCGCCATTTTGTGGAGGCTGTATTTTTTTCGACTGCCACGTTGTGGAATCCATGGGAGAACTGCATATTGACAATACGAATCTTTCCCAGCTTTCCTTCGGCGATCAGCTGTCGTGCCTCCTCGATGACCTGATGTCCCGCATAACCGTAAGTAACACCTACGATTTTATTTTGTTTTGCGGCCAGTGCCTCTAATTCCTCCGCCTCTTCAGTTGTAAAACAGAGAGGTTTTTCACATACAACATGAAGCCCGGCAAGCAAGGCTGCCTTTGTGATCTCAAAGTGTGTTCCGTTGGGAGTTGCAATGGAGACCGCCTGGATCCCGTCCTGGCGCTTAGCTTCCTTTGCAAACATAGTCTTATAATCTGGGTAACATCTGTCCTCATCCACATGAAGCTGCTTACCAAACTCTCTGCCCCTCTCCGGGTCAATGTCAAAGGCACCTGCAACCAGGTCAAAATTAAAATCTCTCATTGCGGCAGACCGGTGGATATAGCCAATCTGGCTTCCCTTTCCTCCCCCTACCATAGCCCAGCGGATCGGTTTTTCAATTTTCTTTTCTCCGTAATACATAGTTTTGTTCCTTTTCTGAATTAGATTTCATATCCTACACTTTTTAAATATGTAACACTGGCCTTCACGTCCCGGAGGCTTGTGTCTGAATTTCTTGGATCACGTTCCTGTTCTATGGTGATATATCCGCTGTACTGGATATCCTCCAAGGTCTGCTTGATCTCAGGGTAGTCCAGTGCGCCTTTTCCTATGGGACACATGGCTCCTTTTCCACAGCCCTCAAAAAAGCGGATATGTTTTCCCAGAACTTCCCGGTATACCTTTTCATCCACATCTTTAAAGTGGACATAATCCAGGCGGTCCGCATACTTTTTCAGCCATTCTGCCGGATCCATGCCGGAGTAATAAAGATGCCCTGTATCCAGGCAGAGACCTGCCAGCTCATAAGGAATGTCCCTTACCACCGCTTCGATCTCATCTGCAAACTCAATATAACCTCCGGCGTGAGGATGAATGACCGGCCGCACACCGTATTCATTTGCTTTTTCACAGATTCCCCTGATGTGGCCCATCATCGCTGCCCATTTTTCTTCTGAAAGCCTCGGCGCTTTGTCTGGATGTCCAGCCGCATAATCTCTCTCATCATGACCCCAGTCCATGATGGTCATATAAGGCGCAGCAAAATGCTGGCCCTCATGTACCGGAAGCGGCGGAAGCTTTGTGACCAGAGAACAGATCTCTTCTGTCTGTCTCAATACGTTTTCATAGTTTTCTTCACTCAGCAGATCGTCGAAGATCGTCCCTGCCACAATGGCTAATCCATTCTTTTTTAACTCCTCAGAGACTGTCTCCACATCAATCGGAAGATATCCGTAAGGTCCAAGCTCAATGGCCCGGTAACCCGCCTGGCCTGCCTCCTTAAGTACCCTCTGCCATGGCGGCAGATAAGGGTTCTTTACATCATCCACGCCCCAGCAGCAAGGAGCTCCGCAGATATTCATACTCATGTTAAAACCTCCTGTTTTGTTTGTTCATCATCGCTTTCTGTAATTATTATTTTAGAGAAAACAAAGGTCCTCCGCCTTTACTATTTTGTTCGCTGTGAGATTAAAAACAGGGGCATTTCAAAGAAATATATTAGAAATGAGAACAAGGACTCCACTATCTTGTATAAGACACAAACAAAGTACCCATAAATTACTCATATAATGATTTTAAAAAGATATGAAAAACCATTGACTCTCACGTAACGTGATAATGTAAGATAGAATCAAAGATACACAACAGATTGGAGATGATGTCTTGAGAACCATAAAAGAAGTTGCAGTACTTTCAGGCGTCAGCGTGCGGACCTTACAGTATTATGATGAAATCGGTTTATTAAAACCCGCAAAGGTCACCGGCGCCGGTTATAGACTATACGATGATGAATCAATAAACACTCTACAGCAAATATTACTTTTTAAGGAGTTGGAATTTCCTCTGAAGGATATTAAAAGGATCATGGAAAATCCCAATTTTAACAAAGAAGAAGCTCTGAGCAGGCAAAAAACACTGCTAAAAGCAAAACGGGACAGGCTGAACAGACTGTTAGACCTGATCGGCAGACTGGAACAAGGAGAAACCTATATGAGTTTTAAAGAATTTGATTTAAGTGAATATATCCAGGCATTGGAGCAGTTTAAAAAAGAGAATACAGAGGAGATTATGAAATACTGGGGAAGTACCGAAGCCTTCGATGAATTTATAAAAAGAGCCAGGGATCATGAGTCCAGCATCGCTCAAACGGCGGTGGAGTATTACGGCAGTGTTGAAAAATACACAGATGCCATGAAAGAGAGCCTAAGCCATTTCTCTGAGAATATGGAGAAGATGCGGAAGATCAAAGAAAAAGGGTATGTAGAAAAGAATAAAGACTTGATGGAGCAGCTGACAAGTGACGTTTCAAGGGATGTCAAATCTGAAGAAGTACAGAATATCATCGGCCAGATGTTGAATCTGCTGGATGAAGAAGACCAGCCTACAATGGATCTGGGCGAGAACTACTATGATAAGCTGATTGACGGATATCTCCACAATCCAAAGCTGATCGAGGCTATGGATCAGCAGTACTGTAAAGGAGCTTCAAAGTTTATAGGGGAAGCATTACAATATTATCTCAAGAAAAAAACATGTAACTCTAAGTTTAGAATTATTTGATTGCTATCTGTCCAACTACCTTTTTAGAATTAGAATCTATCAGAAGTATTCTGAAATCCTGCCCTCTTGTATGTATTCCTGCTCCTTTCACTCTCATGACTGGTCCCTCCTGCCCCTCAGCTTTTCCAGATACATGTTCCGGTACCGGATCGGCGTCATACCAACGGTCTTTGTAAACAGTGTGCTGAAGTAATTGGTATTATCGTATCCCACCATAGTGGCAATCTGGGTCGCCGTGAGATCGGTAGAGATCAGCATTGTCTGGGCAAGGCCGATCCGCCTGCGGATAATATAATTGATGGGAGTCATACCCGTGGCTTTTTTCAGGCCGTGGGAGACATAAGTGGCAGAGCAGTGCATGTCCTCGGCGATCTTGTCCAGATTTAATTCCTCTGTAAAGTGTTCATTCAAATAATCCAGGATCCTTGAGATAAACTCTTCCTCCCTCGTCTCCGCGGCCATAGCCTGCGGAAATGTATCCAGCTGGCTGGCAATGACCACCATGGAGGCGCAGAAAAGCTGCGATGCCAGCTGGCCTGCCGGATTCAGCTCTTCCATCATGTAAATCTGGTCACACATCGTCTTTAAAAACGGAAACAGGGATCCTGCATGGCGGATATAGGGCCCGCCCTCCGGCACCATCTGGTTTTTCTTAAGTCCCTTTAAGTGAAGGTTTGTAATACCGATACAATAATGGCCGATGTTGGTCTTCTCAGCCGTTGCGATCTCATGAAGGTCTCCCTGGTTATAATAAGCCACACAGCCTTCTTCTATGGGATAAATACTGGTGCCCACCTGATAGGTTCCGGTCCCCTTATATACAAGCAAAAGTTCACAGATAGATTCATGGCTGTGCAGCGGACGACTTATTTTCTCCGGGGTGCTCTCCTGTCTGGATATGTATACCATGGCTGGCAGCTTTCCGTCCTCAAAAACTTCTTTTAAATTCTGGTTAATATCAAATCGAATCAAAGTTTCACCCCTTCTCCGTGACCACAAGGTCCATTGGCACATCATAGCTGTCTGTAGGAATCTCCTCCCACAGAAGCTCTCTTCTGCATAAAACCACCTTCAAAAATTCTGTATCGCTTAGATACCGGTCATAATACCCGGCTCCATGTCCGAGACGTTTTCCACAGAAGTCTGCGCTGATACAAGGAATAATCCCCAGGTCAATCTCTCGTTTCTCCACAATGGGAGTATTTCTTTTTGGCTCCATGAGTCCGTAGATGCCCTGTTCTAACTGGTCCATACAGGTGATCTGCCTTACTTCCATGATTCCGGGAGCTGTGCACAAGGGCACTCCCACCCGTTTTCCCTGTCGGAAGCATTCTGTTAAAATCAATTCTGTGGATACTTCCTTTCCTACGGATATGTAACAGAAAACAGTCTCCGCCCTCTTAAATTCCGGCAGCATAAGGATCTGTTTCTGAATTTCTTCTTCCGAATCCCGAAGATATCTTGTGGATAACTTCTCTGTTTTTTGTTTGATCTGTTGACGGATGTACTGTTTTTCTTTCATATCCTCCACACCTCTGTCTGACCTTTCTTTACCAAAAAGGATAGCATATGAAAACAAAGTGGACAAGCCCATCATCTTTCCATCCAGCCATACAGACCGGTACTAAAACATATTTGAGATCACCTCACCTGCGATCTCACAGATTAAATCCGCTTCCTCTCTCATCTGTATAAATGGCTCAGTGATACAGGAAATTGCAACAGTAAGCTTTACTTTGTTCTTCATTGTATCCTCTAAAAGTCCGGTAGACATTAACCTTTCAGACAGGGTATTCGTTACGATCAATGGAAGCGGCAGTTTATGTTCGTCTTCATGCAGATATGGAAAAGTCTTTTCCAGACGTCCAAAATCAAAATCCTCCAAGAACTTTTTCACAAACATCTTTGGGTTTGTAAAGAACTCCATATAATAATCCAGATTTCCAAGAGTTCCTTCTATGTGCTCCAGGATCACTTCTTCATATAAGTCATAGATATCTGAATAATGCAAATAAAACGTTCCCTTATTGATCACAGCCTCCCTGGCCAGTTCCGTCACTGTGATCTTGCGGATGGGCTTTTTTCTCAGAAGCTTCTTTAAGACCCTTTTTAAATTTGCCTTTGTCTTTACAACTCTTAAATCTTCCCGTTTTTTCATGGTTTCAGAATCCTTCCTAAAAGTTCTGTATTCCTATCTGTGAAAGGTAATGAACACATCGTACGATGCCGTAGATTAATCAACGATATTTAAGAACCGTTGATTGAATAATAGACGATTGTTGATTATTATATTAATTTGTATAGAGAAAAAAGTAAAGGAGAAATGTTATATGATTCAAACATTAGGAAAAAGTATAAGGCAATATAGAAAAGAATCTATTAAAACACCGGTTTTTGTGACCTTGGAAGTTATCATGGAATGTATCCTTCCTCTGGTTATGGCAAAACTGATTGACGAAATGACTGCAACTTCCATGAACCCGGTCATAAAATACGGAGTTGCTTTATTTATCATGGCAATGATGTCGCTTGTTTTTGGTATCCTGTCCGGAAAATATGCGGCAACAGCGTCCTGCGGATTTGCAAAAAATCTGCGAAGGGATATTTATTTTAAAATACAGGATTTTAGCTTTGCTGATATCGATAAGTTCTCATCGTCCTCCCTGGTGACCAGGCTTACAACCGATGTCACCAATGTACAAAACGCTTACCAGATGATCATCCGTATTGCGGTGAGGACTCCGCTGATGATGATTTTTTCAGTAATCATGAGCATGGCGATCAATGTAAAAATGTCTCTCATCTTCCTGGCCATGATCCCAGTCATTGGTCTGGCCCTTCTCGGAATCGCTTGGTTTTCCTTTCCGGTTTTTCAACGAATTTTTCGCAAATACGATGCATTAAATAATTCAGTCCAGGAAAACGTCTCCGGTATTAGAGTTGTAAAATCCTTTGTCCGGGAAGACTATGAGAAAGCAAAATTCCAAAAAGCGTCGGAGGATGTCTGCAATGATTTTACAAAGGCGGAGAAACTGCTCGCCCTGAATAACCCGATCATGATGTTTGGGATTTACCTTGCCATCTTCCTGGTTAGCCTGATCGGCGCCCGGATGATTATTAGTACACAGGGAAGTGTATTAACTACGGGCCAGCTTTCTTCTCTTATCAACTATGGCGTTCAGATCCTGTCCTCCCTCATGATGCTGTCTATGGTGTTTGTCTTATGTTCCATGGCCGCAGAATCTGCCAATCGTATCTGTGAGGTGCTCACCCACGAAAGCAGCCTGGTATCTCCTGAAAATGGTATTACAGAAGTGAAAGACGGCAGTATCCGGTTTGACCATGTGTCGTTTAAATATAACAAACACGGCAAAAAGGCAGCTCTATCTGAGATTGACCTTATGATACCGTCTGGCGCTACTATAGGGATCATGGGCGGAACAGGCGCTTCCAAAACAAGTCTGATCCAGCTCATTTCAAGACTTTACGATGCCACAGAGGGAACCGTGTATGTCGGCGGAAAAGATGTACGCGAATATGATCTCGAAGCGTTGAGAAATGAAGTGGCAGTTGTACTGCAGAAGAACATTTTATTCTCCGGAACCATTAAGGGGAATCTTCGATGGGGTGATTCGAATGCAAGTGACGAGGAACTCAGACACGTATGCAGGCTTGCCCAGGCAGATGAATTTATCAGCCAGTTCCCGGACCAGTATGACACCTACATAGAACAGGGCGGAACCAACGTTTCCGGCGGGCAGAAGCAACGTCTCTGTATTGCCAGGGCACTGTTAAAAAAACCGAAAATCCTGATCATGGATGACTCTACTTCAGCGGTAGACACCAAGACCGATGCCCTGATCCGGCAGGCCATGAGAACAGAAATCCCTGATACCACAAAGATCATAATCGCACAGCGTGTTTCTTCCATAGAAGACGCTGACTTAATTCTTATTATGGAGGGCGGCCGGATCAAAGAATCTGGAAGCCATCAGGAGCTCATGAAACAGAAAGGTGAATACTATGATGTTTATGTTTCACAGAACAGCGGAAAGGAGGAGTAATAGATGGACGAAAAAAAGAAGATTCATAGTTTTAGAAGGCTGATAGCCTATATTTTTCATTATTATCCGGTTCAGTTAACCGTTGTAATGATTTGTATCGTAATCAGTTCCTGCGCTTCAGTGGTATCTACATTTTTTCTTCAGAGACTGATTGATGATTGTATCACCCCGGGAATCACTGGAGGTTTGTCCAGCGTGTGGGTTACCTTCACCTCTATCCTCTGTGTTATGGCTGCATTTTATGTGGCGGGCATTGTCTGTGCATTTCTGTATACCAGAATCATGGCCGTTGTGACACAGGGTACCCTGCGGAATCTGCGCGATGATATGTTTAAGCATATGCAGAAGCTGCCTATCCAGTATTTTGATACCAATGCCCACGGGGATATTATGAGTACCTATACCAATGATACGGATGCGATCCGCCAGCTGATCGGACAAAGCCTTCCGGCCCTGATACAGTCTATGCTGACCGTAGCCGTTATGTTTGTCATGATGCTTTACTACAGTCTGTGGCTGACGATTACTGTTCTGGTCATTCTAGGAATCATGATTGCTGTAACCAAACGGCTGGGAGGCGCCAGCTCCAGATACATGATGCTTCAGCAGAAATCCCTGGCCAAAGAGGAAGGCTTTGTAGAAGAGATGATGAACGGGCAAAAGGTAGTAAAAGTCTTTTGTCACGAAGAAGAAAGCAAGGAAGCTTTTACTGCGCTGAATGAGCAGTTATTTATCAACGGGGAAAAGGCAAACCAGTACGGCAATATCTTGATGCCGATCCTGAATAATATTGGAAATATCATGTATGTGCTGTTGGCTGTAGTTGGCGGACTGCTGGTTTACTTCCATGCCTCTAATTTCTGCCTGACAGGCATAAGTCCGATCACGGTCGGTATTATTGTTTCATTTTTAAGTATGGCAAGGCAGCTGTCACAAACTATCGGGCAGGCCTCTATGCAGATTTCTATGATCGCTATGGGAGTTGCCGGAGCCGGAAGAATCTTTCAGCTTTTAGATGAAGAAATTGAAGAAGATCACGGATATGTCACTCTTGTTCATGTGACAAAAAATGAAAACGGAGAACTAAAGGAATCTTCTGTCCCTACAGGAATGTGGGCATGGAAACATCCCCACAGAGAACAGGGCACCCTGACCTACACAGAATTAACAGGGGATATCCGGATGGAAGGAGTAGATTTTTCCTATGTACCTGAGAAGCTGGTCCTTCATGACATCTCATTGTTTGCAAAACCAGGACAGAAGATTGCTTTTGTCGGAGCCACCGGGGCGGGTAAGACTACGATCACAAACCTCATCAACCGCTTCTATGATATTCCTGACGGAAAGATCCGTTATGACGGAATCAACATTAATAAAATCTGCAAACCGGATCTGAGAAGGTCCCTTGGTGTAGTGCTTCAGGATGTGAACCTTTTCACCGGAACGGTGATGGAGAATATTCGTTATGGAAAGCTGGACGCCACAGATGAAGAGTGTATTGCTGCTTCAAAACTGGCCAATGCAGATGATTTTATCACAAGGCTTCCTGACGGGTATGATACTGTCCTCACGGGAAATGGCTCAAGCCTGTCACAGGGACAGCGGCAGCTGATCTCTATTGCAAGAGCCGCTGTGGCTGATCCTCCAGTAATGATCCTGGATGAAGCTACTTCCTCCATTGATACAAGAACAGAGGCTTTGGTACAGAAAGGAATGGATAATCTGATGAAGGGCCGGACCGTGTTCGTCATTGCACACCGTCTGTCCACCGTAAAAAACAGTGATGCTATTATGGTTCTGGATCATGGCCGTATCATTGAACGTGGAGACCATGATGAACTCATTGCACAAAAGGGAGTATATTATCAGTTGTATACCGGTGCTTTTGAACTGGAGTAGATCATTCCTTATCCTCTTGTTTTAAGGGTATCCTCAATATTTGCTTTGGCTTTGCCCATAATCTTTATGAAAGGATGTGTTTCCATGAATATATCCATGAATATACGTTAAATGAATCCGTGCCTGTCGGAATATATAAGGATTTGGTCATGGCATGTTCCACATGATTTCCGTTCAGCTCTTAGAATGCCTCACTCCAATCATGTAGAACATGGACGTAGTGTCTGCTGGATAAGGATGACAGTTAAACAGAAGGTGCCATCCTACGATAGTTTTTCTTCATTGTCGGAAGGAGGCCTTTCCAGAGCCGACTGGAGATAATGGAGAAAAACACATTGGATTTCCGTACACAACATCCAATGTGTTTTTCTTTTTTACAGTTCTCTCGTTATCTCACTTAAATCCTTCACAATGAGATCTGGTTTTATATCTCCATTCTCCACATCTTTTTGGGTACTCTCACCGCTTAACACAAGAATGGATGTCACTTGGCTTTGATCGGCCACGGCAATGTCTGTATACAGCCGGTCGCCTACAATGGCGATTTCATCCGGGCGGTATCCCGTCTCCTGAATCATATAATTTAATGTATGTTTTGAAGGTTTTCCGAAAAACTCCGGGTATCGTCCGGTGGAAGCCTCCACAAGCCTTGCCATGGAACCGCAGTCCGGGATAAACGTGCCTCCCTCCATGGGACAGTTTAAATCGGGATTGATTCCATAATAGATGCAGCCGTTCCGGATAAAATGACAGGCCCTGGACAGCTTTTCATAGGTCAGAGTCGTGTCAAATCCCAGAACAACAATATCCGGATCTTCTTCCACAAGAGGTATCCCAAAGCTTCTGAATTCGTTCAGCAGAGACGGTGTCCCCACAACATAAACACTTTTTCCAGAATACTTCTCCAAAAGAAACCGTATCATCACATGGCTGGAAATCATCATCTGCTCTTTGGAGATAGCAATGCCCATATTGGAAAGCTTTTCAATATAGGCCTGCTGGCTCTTGGAAGAGTTATTTGTGAAGAAGTAAAATTTTCTGCCTGTCTCCTCCACTCTGGAAAGAAAGTCCTTCGTAAACGGAAACAGTTCATTTCCAAGATAAATCGTTCCGTCCATATCCAGGACAAAAGCTTTGATATTTTCTAACATAGCCCCTCACTTTCCGGCGTTTCCATAGTAGGCATTGGGGCCGTGTTTCCGGAAAAAATGCTTATCCTGAATGGTCTTGGGCGCCTCACCCACTTCTGTCTTCAGCTGCTCTGTCCTGGCAGCCATTTTTGCCACCTCTTCCATCACGACAGCATTGTGTACTGCCTCCTCTGCATCCTTTCCCCAGGCAAACGGTCCGTGGTTTGTGCAGAGAACTCCCGGAACATAGGCTGGATTCATTCCCTGAAATGTCTCGACAATGACTAGCCCTGTATTTTTCTCATATTCCATTTCAATCTCTTCCGGTCTCAGACTTCTGGCACACGGGATCTCCCCATAAAAATAATCTGCATGTGTGGTTCCGTAACATGGGATTGGCCTTCCTGCCTGCGCCCAGGAGGCTGCCCAGGCAGAGTGGGTGTGGACAATGCCTCCCACCTGCGGAAATGCTTTATACAGTTCCAGATGGGTCGGTGTGTCGGAGGAAGGCTTATAATCTCCCTCCACACTCTCTCCGTTTAAATTCATAAGAACCATATCAGATGGTTTCAGGTCTTCATAGGCAATGCCGCTTGGCTTGATGGCAAACAACCCTTTTTCACGGTCGATGCCACTTACGTTTCCCCAGGTATAGGTAACCAGTCCCTTTGCGGGAAGTTCCATATTTGCCTCATAAACCTGCTGTTTTAATTCTTCCAGCATATCTTTCACCCTCCCTAATTCTTGATCACTTCTTCATAAAAACTATAGAACTTGAGAAGCCTCATAAACGTGATCCTGGCTCTCACATAAGGAGACAGCCTTGCGGTCTTTTCCTGGAAGCTCTCGTCAAATCCAAGATCCTCAAGAGATCTGACCCCGTCCACCTTTGCGAGCATCTCCGTAAGAGCCTCTGCAGAAGGAATCTCATCGATGACAGCTGCGATCTCATTCTTTTTATCCAGAAGCTTTTGGGAATCAACCTTTTCCAGCAGATTCGGTGTATTTTCCTCCATAATGGACTCGTACATGCCGAGCTTTGTAAAATTCACTCTGATCAGTTCTTCTTCCACCGGCATGGATTCTTTTACCGTAAAAGCCCCTCTGCGCATTTTCTGAGCTGCCTTGTGATAGATTTTAGAAGCGAGGATCAGACCCACACCCACTTTTTCTCCGTGGTAAAAATCAATGTAATCATTCAGCACTTCCATCTCCCACAGATGAGACATATGATGCTCCGCCCCTGAGGCCGGCCGGGAGTTTCCTGTCATCTGCATAGCCAGTCCTGAGAGCAGAAGCCCATACATAAGCTCCTCATAGGCTCCGGCATCTCCACTGGACAGCCCGGAAAGACTGTTGGTCAGCGCATCCAGCGCCTTGTACTCCATCTCACATATTTCTTCACAGATGTATTCCCCGGTCAGGATATGTGTGATCTTCCAGTCTGCCAGAGCCGTATATTTTCCAAGCAGATCTGCAACCCCGGAAGCTGTCAGGCGCATCGGCGCCTTGCTGAAAATATCAGTGTCCGCGATCACCACAACCGGTGATACGGCAGTAAAGCTTTTTTTAAATCCATGCCATGTCATGGCTGCCACCGTGGACACATAGCCGTCCACACTGGCTGCTGTAGGTACAGAGAAGAACGGGATCTTTCTCTCATAGGCATGATATCTTGTGATATCGTGGATCGTTCCTGATCCGACGGCAATCATCAGATCCACGTCTCCGATCTGGTCAAGCTGGTTTTTGGCCGCCTCCACGCCGTGTTCATTGGCGTGAAGGTTGGCTGGGTCAAGGACTGCTTTTTTCAGCCCCGGCACAAGATGTTCCACCGTCTTTCCTGCTGCCTCATAAGTATTTTCATCACAGATCATGACAATATTCTGGAGATTCTTATATGCGTCCCTTGAAAGGATCTCCGGGAGCTTTGAGACTGCCCCGCTTTCTATGATCATATCGTCCACAACGATCTCATGTTTTCTGCCGCAGCTGCACGGCTTCAAAAATTCTTTTACATCCACTTTCATACTCTACACCCCTGCCTCTTCTGCTGATTCATTTTTATTTGCCTGACGGTCTAAGTAAGCTACGATTTCCTTGTTTTTTAATTTAAATACTGCAAACATTGCCGCATAAACTGCCACCGCGATAGCGATGAATACCGGATTTCCGGAAAGGAACGCAAGGAATACGAAACCAAGCATCGGTTTTCCAAGAATGTTAAAGCTGGTGATCATGGCCGCTCCTGCCGGAATAGCAAAGCCTGCAGTCATGGCTACCTGTGTGAACAGCGGTGCTGTGTAGGTACACATCAAGAGCCCTAAACTAAACCAGATGGTTCCTGCCACAAGAATCTTTGACATATTTCCTTTATACACAGCTACCAGACCCTGTACCATGTATGGAATGGCAAGCAGATCCACAACCGGCAGCACCTGGTTGCCCGGAAGAATGGTGGAGACCACGATCATGATCGGGATCAGGAGAAGTCCGCTTGTAAGGGTTGCAGGCTCCCCGTATCCTACCGCATCATTGACTGCAATGTACCATTCTCTGTCTCCCGCTTTTCCCATGAATTTTCTTGCCGCCTCAGTGATCGGCGCAAATGCCTGCGCAAACATGCTGGCGATCTTGGGGAAGATGGCCATGACAGCACTGGTGGCAATGGCAACTTCTAAGATATCACCCCATCCGGCGATGGTTCCCAGCTTGTTGACGCTTCCCAGGATACCGATGAACATTCCAAGGAAAAATCCAAGTGTCATGGGCTCACCGAGGAATCCAATCTTCTTTTCAATGGATTTTGGATTCAGTTTTAATTTATTGAACCCCAGCTTATTTAAGACAGGATCAAACAGAATCGCAAAAATTGCAGGTTCCACATTGTGCATGGCAATGATTGTACAGTTGGGATAGTTATAATACTTGGACCACCGCTTTGCCACCAGCTCCGATATGAGCAGGCTGTATAGATTTAAAAGAATCATACATGCGATTCCAAGAATAAAATTGTGGGTCTTAAATATGACCATGGCTCCCCAGACAATATAAGAATAGTTATTCCAGAGATCCGACGGCTGGAAAATATTCGTCCACTTCACAAGAAACAGGATCGTCTGCAGAAGAATTCCCAGGCCCAGATAGATCATTCCGGCGCTGGTAGCAAAGGCAACGACGGAGGTCGCCTGCCATCCCACATCAAAGGTATTTAAGTTGACACCAGTGACGCCTGCCATAACCGTTGACATATTCTTGACCATCGGTGTGATGATCGGTGTAAATGCGCCGAGGATCAGAGTAAATCCCATCAGGGACACCCCTGCGTAAAGTGCTGATAAAAATGCTTTCTGAACTTTCACTTTAAAGATCAAAGCGATAATAAAAATAATAAATGGTACGATGATAGCCGATCCGAAGTTGTCAATGATTGATTTGAGTACTGCAAGAATTGCTTCCATATGTATTTCCTCCGTTTCACTTTCTATTTACTTCCCGACAGACTTCAGTGCCTCCACGATCTGGTCAAAGAACTCATCTTCTCCCATACCTGTGATACATGCAAAGGCATTGACTGCCGGAATCCCGTAATCTCCGTCCGGAAGAGGGCTTGTGTGGGCCAGGATATCAAATCTTCCGGACTGGGCCAGATTCAAAGCCTCCGTAGGCCTTGCCTCTGTGGTGGAAACTGAATATCCCTTTTCCCCTAATTTTTCTTTCAGCTTTGCTGCTACCATGGATGAAGTTACGGTTCCTGATCCGCAAACGGATAAAATATTTACAACTGACATAATATATCTCCTTTCGGTTTTCCCTGTTTAGGAAAGTGACTGTTCTTTGTCTTTAATTATTTGGATCACGTCCTGTTTCGCCTTGCATTCTGTCAACCCTCTCAATGTCTCTGGATCCTGCAGTACCTGCAGTATTTTTTGTAAAAATACGAGATGTTCCTCTGGATCGTCCACGGCGAGCATAAAGATGAGCCTTGCCATGACAACTTCATCTATGGTGCCCATCTGATAAAACTTCACAGGCTTTTTTAACACTCCGATAGCCACAGCGCCCTTATGCACATGGCTTTTGTCCGTATGCGGTATTGCGATCCCGATTCCTGCCATATTAACTCCTGTAGGAAAATCCTTTTCTCTTGCCTTCAGAGCGTCAATATAGGAATCCTTACAATAGCCTTCTTTTATCAATGTCTTACCCAGACGTTCAAAGACCTCCCCGGAGCTTTCGGCCTCCAGGCCTGTGAGCACCAGTTCTTCTTTTAAATCTTCCCAAATCATGTTGAATTACCTCATTTCATATTCATATCGTTTGATCGCGTTATAGACTTCTTCCCCGCTCCCTACATCCCGTATCTCATCTCTGAACTTCTGGTTATGGAACAGGTTCACCAGATGGAACATAGCCTTTAAGTGGGTTTCCTTATTGATAGCACTTAAACAGCAGACCCATTCAACCGGGTCAAATTCAGGTTTGCCGAATACTACTGGCTCTGCCAGCCTGATCAGGCTCATACCCACCTTCTTAGCCCCCGCATTTAAGGCTTCATGGGGAAGGGCAAAGCCCGGTGCCACCAGGATGTAAGGGCCGTTCTTTTCCACGTTCTCGATCATGGAGCTTATATACCGCTCCTCGATGCAGCCGTTTCTAAGAAGATACTGCGCAGACTGTCTGACAGCTTCCTGCCAGCTTTCGCAGCTTACATTTAACCTGACTGCCTCGCTGGGAAGCATTGCTAAAAGCGGCATGCTCACTTCCTTGTGGTAAAACTCATTCACTACCTCTTCAATCTGAAATACCATCTGTTCTGGGGACGTATTCTCGGCAAGGATCTCCTTGATCCGCTTCATGTGCGCCGCCTCCGGCTTCTCTTTGACCTTTGGCCTGCTGATGGCTTTATGGCTTCCCTTCAGCCGTGAAAGCTTTTTTCCAACATTGATACAGTCCTCGTCATTTAACAGTGGGTCCACTTGGATGTATTCCATATCGGTATCCAGCGCTACTGTGGAAAGGATCACATCCGCCTCGTCTATGTCTGCGTTTTTCAGGTCATGTGCCGGTATGATGTCCGCCACGTCGAAATTAAAATACTTCTTCAGCCTTGCCAGCAGAAGCTGGGATGTGCCGATGCCGCCGTTGCACACAAGGATCACGGAATAACGCTCCGTAGAATTCTTGTTCCGTTCCATGGCAGCACAGATATGAACTACAATGTACGAGATTTCCACCTCATTCAACTTTCGTCCGATATACTCTTCCAAGACAGATACGTTATTCTGCACTGCTTCCTGGATCTTCGGATAACGTTCCAATACCTCTATCACAACTGAATTTACCGTGTTATCCTGGATAGCCGATGAAAACATGGATTCCAGATGGTTGATCAGATTTTCGTAGAAAATATAATCCCCCTGTAAATTCAGATCGATATCAATGGACACATGTTCAATGAAGGTTCTTGTGATCACCTGCATCTTTACGATTTCCTGGTTGCTGGTTGTCTTTTTGATATAACGCATCTCATTTAATATTCTGCCAAGAAACTTGACCTCTTCCTCCACAACCTCAATCCCTGCAAAATCACTGAGCTGCTTTAATATGTAACCAGCCATCTCGTATTTGCTGTTCTTCTTGCTGTCCTGCTCCGCATACATTTTTAGTCTCATGCGGTACAAGCTTAACACCAGAAAATATTTCAGGTTTGTAAAAGAGGTATCCGTGAGAAACCTTCCTGAGAAATGTTCCGCCAGATTAATCACCTTTTCCATAGTCTTCAGATCTTCCATGTCCACCCGGCACTCTTCTTTCAGAGAACAGATGAGCCTCTCAAAGACCGGTGCCTCCCGGTAGACAGATTCGTTGCTCTTTATCATGGATAACAACAGCAGCCTTTTATTTTTTTCCTCACCTTCTAGTATCAATCCTTTGTTGGAATGGGAAACGACATACAGTTTGTGTCTCTTAAAAAATGCTTTCAGTCCATCCAGGTCCTGGATCACTGTGGACCGGCTCACATACATGCAGTCCGCCAGATCCGAAAGGGTCCGGTAGTCCTTTTCACAGATTAATAAAGTTGCCATAAACATCTTTCTTTCATGTCTCTCCAGCTTATAGGAGTAAAAATCATCCCGGAAAAGGTACTGACGCGCCCTTTCCATGTCTTTTCCTGTCTCGATGACTCCCTGTTTTCCGAGACTTACGCCGGATAGTTTGTTCTTGTTTAGAAATTCATTAATCTGCTCCAAGTCATTCCGGATGGTCCTCGTGGACACTCCGAACTGCTCTGCAAGCTCTTTCATATATGCCGCCTGCCCATATTCTTTTTTCTGAATCAGAGTAGATAAGATTTCCCGAGATCTCTTGTTCATATTTATCACCTCATCTATGTTCTGAGTATATCATCCATCCTTTTTAAAAAACAGTTTGAGGTATTTCATCTTTTGTGAAAAGAAATGTCACCAGTACATTTTCTTTCACAAAAAGTGAAACAAAAAAAGCAAGGTATATGGTTGTATACATACCTTGCTCTTTTCTGAGTCTCTAAGTTATAAACCTGCTTTAGCGTTATTTCCGCAATACAGGACCTTCTATTTGTTGAGTGGTTTTCTTGTGACAGACATAATCAGCATACCGATCACGGCCCCGACTGCAACAGCAACCAGGTACATCAGCGGATTTGTCACAACACCGATGACAAACAGTCCGCCGTGAGGTGCCGGAAGCCCGCACTTAAACGCCATAGACAATGCTCCTGCTGCCGCAGAGCCTATAATACAAGGTGGCAGGATATGGATCGGATCCCCAGCTGCAAATGGGATGGCTCCCTCTGTGATAAAGGACAGGCCCATGACGTAGTTGACAATACCTGATTTGCGTTCACTCTCTGAGAAACGGTTCTTAAAGAATGTGGTACACAGGGCGATGGCCAATGGAGGAACCATACCTCCGGCCATGACTGCTGCCATGATCGCATACTGTTCCGGTCCCGCATTTGCAACCGTAAGCTGTGCTGTTCCGAACACATAGGCCGCTTTGTTAAACGGTCCGCCCATATCCACAGACATCATTCCGCCCAGCACTGCACCTAATAAAATAGAACTTGTGCCGCTCATGGAGGATAAGAAGTTGTTAAGGCCTGTGTTGATGGCTCCCATGATCGGGTTAATAGCGATCATCACAACACCCATCACCAGAATCCCGCACACAGGGTAAAGGAGGATCGGTTTAAGCCCCTCCAGAGCGTTTGGAAGCTTATCAAAGATCTTCTTTAACAGGACAACAATATATCCGGCCAGGAAACCTGCCAGCAGTGCACCAAGGAAACCTGAGCTTACCGGTTTTGCCTCTGCAAAATTCATCACATTGCCGAAGGTATAGCCGGCATTGGCCAGTGCGCCTCCCACAAAACCTACCGCTAATCCCGGGCGGTCCGCAATGCTCATGGCGATGAAGCCGGCCAGTACAGGCAGCATAAATCCGAATGCCTGCTCACCAATGGTCTTTAAGACCGCCGCGAGTTCCGTGTTCTTCCCAAAGTTGCTAGGATCGATGGCCTGGTTGTCAAATAAGAATGCCAGCGCGATCAGAATACCTCCGCCGATGACAAAGGGAAGCATATGGGACACACCGTTCATCAGATGCTTATAGATGGTTCTTCCGATGCCTTCTCCCTCTTCGTTGGCTGTCTCATCCTCAGAGGCTCCGCTGTGATGGTAGACAGGGGCTTTTCCATCGAGGATGGTCTGGATCAGTTCTTCCGGCTTATGGATGCCGTCAGCGACCTTTGTCTGAAGCACCTGTTTCCCGTCAAAACGTGCCATCTCTACATTCTTATCCGCCGCGACGATGATACCGTCACAGTGCTTGATCTCTTCCTTTGTGAGAACATTCTTTGCCCCGCCGGAGCCATTGGTCTCGGCCTTTAAAGCAATGCCCATTTCCTTGGCCTTGTTTTCCAATGCTTCCGCGGCCATAAATGTATGTGCGATACCTGTCGGGCAGGCAGTGACCGCCAATACCCTGAGTCCGCCCTTTTTCTCTTCCCGTACAGCAGGTTCCGCCTTATCTTCTTTTGCCTCTTCTGGAAACTTTGCCGTCTCCTTCTCGTCGATATACTTTAAAAACTCTTCCTTTGTGCTGGCATTAATCAATTTGTCCAGGAATGCCGGATCCATTAAAATCGTTGAAAGTCTTGCAAGGGCCTCCAAGTGTACATCACTTCCCTCTGCCGGGGCGGCGATCATAAAAAATACCTTGGTAGGTTCCCCGTCCATAGAGTCGTAGTCAACTCCGTCCGGCACTGTCATAGCCGCAAGACCCGCTTTTTTTACTGCTGCGTTCTTTGAATGGGGAATCGCGATTCCTCCTCCGATCCCGGTGGTGCTCATTTCCTCTCTGGCGAGGATTCCTTTTTTATACTCTTCCCTGTCAGATAGATTACCTGTCTTATCCATAAGTCCGGTCAGACGGTCTATGGCATCCTCTTTTGAGTCGACCGAAACCCCAAGTTCAATTCCTTCTGTCTTCAATAATTCTGTAATACGCATGTAATCACTCCTTTTCATCAATGGCCCTCACACATCAAGTCATATATTAGTCAGCATAAAGTCAATTATAATTGCTCATATAATTCCATGATCTTTTCTTTTGTTGCAAGATCCTCAGAAAATGCGCTGGCGCTTCCTGTTGCGATCCCCATCTTTAAGGCCTCTTCATAATCTCCGTTTTTCAGATAACCGGTCAGGAAGCCTGCAACCATGGAATCCCCTGCTCCCACTGAGTTCTTCACTTCTCCCTTTGGACAAGGTGAGATGTGCACATCACCCTTTTCCGTGATCAGAATCGCTCCGTCTCCCGCCATGGAGATCAGTACATTTCTCGCACCCTTCTCCTGAAGCTTCTTTCCATATTCAATAATCTCTTCATTGTTCTTTAACTCAACGCCGAACATTTCGCCCAGCTCGTGATTATTCGGTTTGATCAGGAACGGATGGAATTTAAGAACATTTAACAAAAGATCCTTCGTGGCATCCACAACGATCTGTATCTTCCTGTCCTGAAGCCTTTCCATGATCTTTTCATAGACATCTTCAGGAAGGGTATTCGGGATACTTCCCGCAAGAACCAGAATGTCGCCATCCTTTAACGTATCCAGCTTCTGATACATCATCTCCAACTCATCCTCATGGATGTCCGGACCCTGTCCATTGATCTCGCTCTCCTCATTTGACTTAATCTTAACGTTGATGCGCGTCATGCCTTCCCTGAGACGAATGAAGTCAGGCTTAAACCCGAGCTGCTTTGCCCCTGTCTCAATGGCGTCTCCTGTAAACCCTGCGATGAATCCAAATCCCACACTGTCAATGCCTAAGTTGGCCAGTACGTTGGAAACATTGATCCCTTTTCCTCCGCAGTACATATCCTCTCTTGTGGTGCGGTTTACCTTTCCCAGTGTCAGGTCATCCACCTTGATGACATAATCGATCGCCGGGTTAAATGTCACTGTGTAAATCATTCTAATACCTCCTTGATGACTGCATATTTTAAGAAGCTTGGCTCCTCTAACTTCCCTGTTACGATAACTGCCTGGTCTAAATCTGCCACACTGACAGCTGAGACTGCACGGAACTTGGACGAATCCGCCAGGATATAGGCATCCAGACAATGTTCAAGAGCCGTTTTCTTTACCAGTGCCTCAGTCACATCCGGTGTCGTAAATCCGCTGCGCTTGGAAATTCCGTTGACACCAAAAAATCCTTTGGTAAAGTTATACTTCCTTAAACTGTCCAGAGCCTCCGCCCCGACGATCGCTTCTGTAACCGCACGGAGTTCCCCTCCGATCAGGTACACCTTGAAGCCGTAATCCATAAGTTTTTTGGCATGGGAAATGCCGTTGGTTACATAAGAGGCTTTCTTCTCTGTCAAGAAATCAATCATCATCTCAGTGGTCGTTCCCGCATCCAGATAAATAAAGTCATCCGGTCTGATGATACCTGCACAGTATTCTGCAATTCTGCGTTTTTCATCCACATTTTTTAAAGATTTGTTCGCGACTGCTTCTTCCATGTTAAAGCCTGTATCCAGTGCAGTGGCTCCTCCGTGGACTTTATTGAGCAGACCTTTCTTATCAAGTGCAGTCAGATCCCTGCGGATCGTTGACTCAGAGATCCCGATCTGTCTGACCAGCTCCTGGACAGTTACGGACCTGTTTTTCCTTATCAACTCTAAAATCTTTCTAAATCGTTCATCTGGCAGCATCAAATCACCTCTTTTTTCTAATTATAACACCTTCTCAGTCAAAGTCAATCATAATCATGCATTTTCGTTCACCAAGAATATTTGGAGACAAAAAAAGAGCTTCCGTTCGTAACCTGATACGGAAGCTCCTTTTATCAATCAAATAAGTCACTGTGTGTACCCACTCTTGCCAAGGTCAGGACCAAGATATCTTCCAGACAATAGTACACCAGCAGCCAGTCAGACTGAATATGGCACTCTCTGTGCCCGCTCCATTTTCCTGACAGGGCGTGGTCATTGTATTCTTCCGGAAGATTTTGTCCTCTGGCAAGCATCGAGATAATGTGGGCTAGTTTTGAAACATCAAAGCCTCTTTTAACTGCAAGTTTATAATCCTTTTTGAATTTGGTAGTCCTCTTGATCTCATATTTCATCGGTCCAGATCAGCCATTAAAGCTTCCATAGAGAGGAAACCCTCTACGGATGGATCTTTGGCGATCTCTTCTGCCTCACACATAGCTGCGGCTGTCTCCCTGCCTTTTGGATACATTGTTACCTCAAATGGAATTCCCCCTTCTCTCACGGACTGCCTCAAAAATATATGAAACGCTGCTGTCATGTCAATCCCAAGATTGGTAAACAACAGATCTGCCTGTTCTTTTAACTCACTATCAATGCTAAAACTTACGTTTGATGTATTTCCAGCCATTACCTATAACTCCTTTCCAGTATATAGATACTATATGCCGGGGACTGTACATGGTTAAGTGTGCTGCCGTAGCAGCAAGTAAAAAGAAAAAGAAATAATTTCAGTTTTATAAATAAAATAAAGAACATCAGATTATTCAAGTTATCTGATGTCCTTTATTTTTATACACGAGCTTATTTATTTCTTTCCTTGATCACAGCCTTACTTCCCAGATATGTGGCCAGCATGTATCCTCCGTATATGATGAGGATCGCAACGGCAGAGGCTAAGATCCCATTCAGTGCATTTACATTACCCAGCGTTGCTATGACATTGCTGGCTACCTTAACGCCGATATAGGAGTGTACCAGTGCCAGGCTCAGAGGAACCATAAAGTAAATAACGATCTGTGCCAGCATAGCATGGTTGATCATCCGTTCATCGGCCCCGATCTTTCTCAAGAGATTATATCTCTCCACGTTGTCTGAGTTTTCGCTTAACTGCTGCAACGCAAGCACTGCCGCACAGGTGATAAGGAACACTGCGCCGATATAGATCGCGATATAAGTGATGACCATACTCAGTCCAGCGCTCTGTTCAATCATTTCAACTTTATAAATGGCCATGTGATATGGAGACTTGTTTCTCTGCTCCTGTGTCTTCTGAGGATAAACCTTATCCAGCGCCGCACTCAGCTTGTTGCTGTTCTTCTCCGCATCACCTTTGAAATTACAGTTATAAATAACGGCTCTCATCGGAATCGTCCGGGCGATCTCGTCAGGCACGATCAGTGTTCCCATATCCATCGGCATAGAAGACGCTGAATAATAAGTAGTATCCTGCATCGTGTTTTTTGCTGACAGGGTCTTTCCTGCTATTTTCACTTTTACTCCTGTTTTACATACATCTTTCCAAAGATCCTGCAGGTTTTCAAAGTTACAGTTTACAGCATATTCGTCTGATTTAAGGCTGATCCCTTGTTTTCCCTGTTTCTTCATAGACTCATTATAATCAGATAACGATATGATATCGGGGGAGGATTTTTCCATTCTCTGTTTCGTACCTTCCGGGTAATCCACTAATTTGTCACGGCCGCTGAGAAATATTTTAAATTTCACTTTGTTATAGAGACGTGTGGTGATATTACAGGACTTGTCAACAAACTCATCCATATTCACACCCTTTTTCTTAAACTCTTCCCTCATGTTGATTTTTGCTTCAGAGTCAGTGGCATCTTCCGGAAGGTACTTAATATAAGAAACGTCATAAGGCGTCGCTTTCTTCATATCCTTTCCGAAAGTAGTTGCCAGTCCTGCTCCTGTTGAAAAAACTCCGATCGCCACCAACAGCATCAGACAGAGCATTGTCATAGAGACAAACGTTGTGGTGATTTTTGAGTTGATCTGTCTTAAGATAAACATATTGAGCTTTCTATAGTAAAATCTCTTGTTTGTTTTTAATATCCTTAAAAAGAATCCGGAAAGAGATAGGAAAAACAGGAAGGTTCCCACCGCTCCAAAAATAATACTCATCCAGAACTGGGAATCCACTTCCATCATTCCGTTTTCCTGGATACAGTAATATGCAAAACCGATGCACACCACAGAAATCAGAAACAATACTACGGAAACACCTAGTTTCTTTACCTTCAAGGTTTCATTCTTTTTGCTTGCGGATAAAAGATCAATGACCTTTACTTTGGATATACTGAATGCGTTAAAAATCATAACGATCAGGAAAATAACCGCAAAGTAGATGATCGTTCTGATAAATGCATCACCGGAAAAGATAAACCTAAACTCTTTCATCTCCACCATAAACATTTTTGCTGTCACCACGGAGAGTCCCTGGGACAGGAATACTCCTGCCAAAAGTCCTGCAGCCAGAGCAAAGACTCCAATAAACAAGGTTTCAATGATCAATACTTTGGATACCTGGCGTTTATCCATACCGAGGCATAGATAAAGCCCAAGTTCTTTTTTGCGCCTCTTGATCAGAAAGCGGTTTGCATAGATCACAAGGAATCCGAGGATCACAGCGATAAATACAGATAATGAGCCGATGGCCATCTGAAGCATTTCTATGATCTGTCTCTGGGATTCATTCATTCTCAGCATAGCCTGCTGGCTGCCGATAGAGTTAAATACATAAAACAGGCAGACCCCGAAGGTCAGAGTCAAAAAATAAACCGTAAAATCTTTGATACTTTTCTTTACATTTCCAAAAGCTAATTTAGAATACATTGGTACTGTCACCTCCAAGCAATGTCACAACCTCAATGATGCGATCAAAAAATTCTTTTCTGGAATCCCGGCCTCTCACCAGCTCATTAAAGATTTTCCCGTCTTTGATAAACAGAATACGTTTGCAGTAGCTGGCGGTAAATGCATCATGTGTTACCATCAGGATCGTCGCATGCATTTGGGCATTCATTGTCTCCATGCTGTCCAGCAGCATCCTTGCGGACTTACTGTCCAGCGCTCCCGTAGGCTCATCTGCAAGGATCAGGGAGGGATCTGTTACCATGGCCCTTGCGCTTGCAACCCTCTGCTTCTGTCCTCCAGACATCTGGTACGGATATTTGGGCAGCTCCTGTGTGATCATTAGTCTTTCCGCAATGGATCTTACTCTGTCCTCAATTTCTTTCGCCGGTGTTTTCATGATGGTCAGGGCCAGTGCGATATTTTCGTAAGCAGTCAATGTATCCAGCAGATTGAAGTCTTGAAAGATAAAACCTAACTGTTCTCTCCGGAACTTGGAGAGATGCCGTCCCTTTAGTTTTGTCACGTCCATTCCGTCAATAAAAATGTGTCCTGAGGTAACCCGGTCAATGGTAGAAATACAGTTGAGCAACGTCGTTTTTCCGCTTCCGGACGCACCCATGATGCCGATATATTCTCCTTTCTCCACATCAAAGCTGATGCCGTCCACCGCCTTTGTCACATTTCCTTTGTTTCCATAATACTTTTCCATATTTTCAACTTTTAATACTGTTTTCATATCCCATTACTCCTTTGCTTTTTTTATGTTATCTATACTATATCATCGTTCTAAAAGAGCAGCCATCGAACTGCCTTACACAAAACTTACACTTTTGTCACCTTTCATATAGATTGTAATTTTAAATGCAATCCTCTATACTGATAGTATCATCTAATAATAAACGGAGGTAATGCCATGTATTTAAAAAACGAAGATGTAACATATGAGACAGTGGAAAATGCCAGGGGAGGAAAAGGATCGATCAAAAAAACTGCCTTTCTGACAAAAAAAGAAATGAAAGACAGCAGCCGTCTTTTCGGTAAAATCATCATCCCTCCTGGATGTTCTTTCGGATACCATGTCCATGAAAATGAAGGTGAAGCATATCATATCTTAGCCGGATACGGTATGTACAATGATAACGGCACTGAGTATGAAGTAAAGGCAGGGGATACTACATATACTATGAGCGGATGCGGACATGGAATAGAAAACATCGGCGACACAGACTTAGAAATCATTGCTTTGATCTTATTAGACAAATAAGAAAAATATTGAAATTTGTTTTCCAATGATAATTTTTTCATGGACCAACCATACTATTCATATCCCAAAAAGGAGGTTGAGATCATGGAAAAGAAAAAAGAACTGACAAATGAAGAGATTGATGAAAATATCTTTGATATGTGTTCTACTTGTTCTACTACCGATTGTACAGGCTTAATTCCCGCAAAACCGGTGTCTGATGCAGAAATTGAATCCTATGAGGACCTCTATCCATTCCGTCCGCCGGTCCTGAATATCAAGGACTGTCCGAATCTGGAAGAAGAGGAACCGGAAAAATAGTAATTCTGTCAGAATAAGTTCTTTCTTACTAGAACAGCAAAACCGCTGACATCTTATGATCAGCGGTTTTGTTTTACATATGCACAAATGAGTTCTTTGGAAATTCAATTTTTATCTGGGTTCCTTCTCCTTCTATGGAGCGGATAGAAATCCCGATTCCAAGCTTATCAGCAAGCTTTCTGCACAGATACAGCCCCATTCCAGTGGACTTTGCATATTTTCTTCCGGTAGTTCCCGTATATCCCTTTTCCATGACCTTTGGAAGATCCTTGCTTGAAATACCGATTCCATTGTCCACAATCAGGAACGTGACATGGTCTCTGTCTTCCTCTGCTCTAAACCATATGTGTGGATCTTCTTTCCGGTATTTTACTGAATTTATTACGATTTGTTTGATGATAAACTCCATCCATTTTTCATCCGTATATACGTCGAAATCCAGATGTTCAAGGCTGATCTTTACTTTGGACTGGATCAAAACTTTAGAGTTCTTCTTTATCACATCCTGCACCATCTTATTCAGATTCATACGTTTTACAATATAATCCTTTTCAACCCCATTACTCCTGGAGTAATAGAGCGCCTGCTCCAGATAATATTCTACTTCCTCCAGTTCATCATTGATATCTTTTGTGACCTGAGAGGGATTATTTTCAATCATCAGCCTGGATGCCGCAATAGGGGTCTTCACTTCGTGAATCCACATCTCCACATACTCCCTGTAATCCTGCGCGGACACTTTGTACTCTGATATCTCATCACACATAGATTTATTGCATTCTGTCAGGCAGTCATAAAACAAATCCCCCTCTATGAATCCAGGCCTGTCCAAAAGCTCCGACAGCATAAACTTTTTATCCAGTGCGTCCATGCTTCTCGATACAGTCTCATAAAAATTTCTTTTCTTAAAATACTCATTGCCGAGTGCCAGCGCTAGAAGGATCAAATATAAACAAAGTAAATAAATGATAGCAAACACTGTGGCATGGAATAAATGCAGCATCCATACAAGAAAAGCAAGAAAGAACAGCTGCAGTGCGAAAAACAGCAGCTTATCTTTTAAAAATGCCCTGACATTCATACGAGATACCCCTGTCCTCTCTTTGTGATAATATAATTAGAAAGGCCGATGGAATCCAATTTTTTTCTGAGCCTGTTGATGTTCACAGTCAGTGTATTGTCGTCCACAAACTCATTGGACTGCCAGAGTTCTTCCATCAGATCATCCCTGGGTACAATCTGGTCTTTTTTCTTCATAAGCACAGCGAGCATCCTCACTTCATTTTTGCTCAGCTCTATCTGTTCCTCCCCATGCCATGCGGTACTGTTGGACAGGTTGATTGTGAGTCCTTTATGTGCAATCTTCCACTCTTCTTTTATATTTTTTGTACGTTTTAAAAGCGAAGAAATCCTGGCGACAAGGATCTGGGTATTATATGGCTTTGCAATAAAATCATCTGCCCCCAGATTCATACTCATGAGTTCGTCCATCTCGCTGTCCCTGCTGGTGACCACAATGATAGGAATTTCTGATTGTTCCCTGACCGCCCGGCATATATAATACCCGTCATATACAGGGAGATTGATATCCAGAAGAATCAAGTCTGCCTCTTCCTTTAAGATATCTTCCACTATATTCTCAAAATTGTTAAGTGCTTTCACATGATAATCATATCTGCTTAAAAATTCACATAACTCTTTCTGAATTTTTAGGTTATCTTCCACCAAAATGATCTTTGCCTTTTCCATAAAAAATCCTTTACTGAATGACTTTCATTCCACCCATATACGGCTGAAGTGCTTCTGGAATCCTGACACTGCCGTCTTCCTGGAGATTATTTTCCAAAAATGCGATCAGCATTCTAGGCGGCGCGACAACTGTATTGTTTAAGGTGTGAGCAAAATACTTCCCATTTTCCCCATTGACACGGATTTTCAGCCTTCTTGCCTGGGCATCCCCCAAGTTTGAACAGCTTCCTACTTCAAAGTATTTTTTCTGACGCGGGGACCATGCTTCCACATCTACTGATTTAACTTTCAGGTCAGCTAGATCACCGGAGCAACATTCCAGTGTGCGCACTGGGATATCCAGAGAGCGGAACAGATCTACGGTATTTTTCCACAGTTTTTCATACCAATCCATGCTTTCTTCTGGTCTACACACAACGATCATTTCCTGCTTCTCGAACTGATGGATCCTGTAGACGCCTCTTTCCTCCAGACCGTGGGCACCTTTTTCCTTACGGAAGCAAGGGGAATAGCTGGTAAGAGTCTTTGGAAGTTCTTCCTCCTGAATCATGGTATCAATAAACTTACCGATCATAGAGTGCTCACTGGTTCCGATCAGGTACAAATCTTCTCCCTCTATTTTATACATCATGGCATCCATCTCATCAAAACTCATGACACCGGTGACCACATTGCTCCTGATCATAAACGGCGGTACACAGTAAGTAAAACCTTTGTTGATCATAAAATCTCTGGCATAGGAGATCACTGCGGAGTGAAGTCTTGCGATATCTCCCATCAGATAGTAGAAGCCCTGACCGGCTACCTTTCTTGCACTGTCCAGATCAATACCGCTGAATTTCTCCATAATTTCTGTATGGTAAGGAATCTCAAAATCCGGTACTACCGGTTCTCCAAACTTTTCAAGCTCTACGTTTTCACTATCATCTTTTCCGATAGGAACAGAAGGATCAATAATATTCGGAATGGTCATCATGATCTTTAAAATCTTTTCTTCTACCTGCTTTTCTTCTTCTGTCAGCTCTTCAATACGGCCTGCCTGGTTTGCCACTTCCTTTTTGAGCTGTTCAGCCTCTTCCTTTTTGCCCTGTCCCATCAAACCGCCAATCTGCTTGGATATCTTATTTCTGTTAGCTCTCAGTGACTGGACTTCCTGTTTAATCTCCCGGTTCCTTTCATCTAATTCAAGAACTTCATCCACCAAAGGCAATTTTCGGTCCTGAAACTTATTCTTTATATTCTCTTTTACTATTTCTGGGTTTTCTCTCACAAATTTAATATCTAACATAACTTCCTCCTGATATGTTTATTGATTCATACAATCTTCCAGTACAATCTGCTCCTCCTTAGAAAGAGCTACTTCTGAATGTCCGTCTTTGATTTCTTTTGCATACATATAGCTTCCGTAGCGGTTGCTCATTGCATTCAAAACAATCCCGTTATTTCTATGGTCCAGCAAGGCGATAGCAAAACTTGTCTCGCCGCCCATTTCTTTAAATGCATTATATTTTAGTATATGCATTTTTGAGTAAGATAATTGAAGCTTATCTTTCAGTCTTCCCATTTCTTCGTCAAGTATTTTGTGATTCTCCTCAATTCGTTCCAGCTCATCAAAATGTTTGACAAATATTTTTTCGAGAGATTTCCCATTTTCTCCCTTCATGAACAGTTTGTATTTCTTTTTTAGCCTGCTGGTTTTTACCAGCAGAACAATGATTAGCAGCAATGCCAGTGCACACAAACCAGCTAAGCCGCAAAATAAGTAAAATAAGTCAACCCCAAAAATCGTAATACCTGTAGTCATTTTATTCCTCCTATAACGTTCTCAGCATATCGACCAGACGGTCCAGTTCTTCCTTTGAGTAATATTCTATTTCAATTTTTCCTTTGTTGTTTTTGTTCTTTATATTTACTTTACTGCCGAGCGCCTGTTTTAAGGATTCTTCCATATTAGCAAACAAAAATTCATGTACCGTATTATCCTCTTTCGGAGGTTCCTTTTTTTTCTTGGCCAGCTGTTTTACAAGCTTTTCAATCTCTCTGACACTGAGTTTTTCATCGAACACTTTCATGGCAATCTCATACTGCTGGTCAGCATCATTGATCGCCAGCAGCGCACGTGCATGTCCTGTGGATATCATCTCCTCTGACAACAGATTCTGGACCCTTGTATCCAGTTTGAGCAACCGCAGTGAATTGGTGATAGCCGCACGGCTTTTTGAAACTTTCGCTGCCACCTGGTCCTGTTTTAATGAGAACTCTTCCATTAATCTCTTATAGGCCAATGCCTCTTCAATAGGATTTAAGTCTTCCCTCTGGATATTTTCAATCAGTGCGATCTCCACGATTTCATTTTCAGCGTAATCTCTGATCAGTACCGGAACTTCTTTTAAACCTGCCAGTTTCGCAGCCCGCCATCTGCGTTCACCCGCAATAATCTCGTAGAACTGATCATGTTTTTTGACAATCAGTGGCTGTAAGATTCCATATTGTTTGATAGAGTCTGCCAATTCCTGAAGGGCATCTTCATCAAACTGTCTTCTGGGCTGATCAGGATTTGGCTCTACCTTTAAGATCGGTACCATGACCTCCGATTTAATCTGCTCATCTTTTTTTAGGATTTTTTCCGTCTCTGTCTCTTTGACTGGGGCACTTGGAATCAATGTATTTAATCCCCGTCCTAATCCTGTTTTCTTTTTTGTTGTCATTGTTCTTTTCCTCCATTTGAAATGACCTCTTCTGCAAGCATCTGATAACTCTCAGCACCTACTGACTTGGGATCATACACATTGATAGGAAGTCCATGACTGGGTGCCTCTGCTAAGCGCACATTTCTCGGAATAATAGTTTTATAAATGTTTTGGTTTAAGTATGATTTCACATTTTCTACAACCTGAAGTGACAGATTGGTCCTGGCATCATACATGGTAAACACAGCGCCCTCAATTTTAAGGTTTGGATTTAAACTTTTTTGTATTAGTTCTATGGTGTACATTAATTGTGTTAGACCATCCAAAGCATAAAATTCACACTGTATTGGAACAATTACGGTGTCGGCCGCGGTCATAGCATTGACAGTCAACATTCCCAGTGCAGGGGGGCAGTCTATAATAATGAACTCAAAGTTCTCTACCGTATCATGAAGTTTTTCCTTTAATATGTATTGCATTCGATCCACAGTCATTAGTTCAATCTCCGCGCCCGCAAGATTACGGTTTGCTGGAGCCAATGACAAGTTTTCAAAAACATTGGGACAAATACATTCATTAAAAGAAATTTCATCCGAAATAACTTCATAGATGGTATGCTCTAACTCATTTTTATCTAAACCCAATCCGGTTGTTGTATTTCCCTGAGGGTCCATATCGATAATGAGTGTCTTTTTTCCTGCAGCAGCCAATGCAGCAGAAAGATTCACCGCCGTCGTTGTTTTACCGACGCCGCCCTTTTGGTTAGCTATTGCGATAATTCTTCCCATATTATATATTCTCCTTTTAAAAGGTATTATATCACTTACAACTATTCATTTCTATATGTTTCACGTGAAACATTAAAATAATTTACTCATACCTATCGTTTTCCAAAGGGAACCCCTCCCTCTCTTATGATAAACAGTGCAGTGCAATGTTTCACGTGGAACATTGACAACTTTAAGCGCCAAATGCGATTTGACGCAGTCAAATAGTTTCCTCACGCATTTGTGTGCATAATGCCCGCAGGGCTTTTTTATTCCATAGGGAGGTTCGAAGAACTTTCCTATGGAATAAAAAAAGCAGGTATTAAAAACCTGCTTTTCAATCTTTTATATTAATACTCTTACATCTGCTCCGGACACTTCATTCCAAGAAGGTCAAGACCATCTTTGATCGCTTTCTTCGCAATAATGACCAATTTCACCCTTGCACGTTTTAATTCCTCATCTTCTACATTACACTGGTTTTCATGATAAAAATGATTAAAGGCCTGTGCAACAGCCATAACAAACCTAGCAACTACAGATGGTTCCAACCGTTCTGCCGCTGTCTTCACAACCTCTGGGAAACGGATCAGTTCTTTTAACAAAGTAACAGATGCCTCATCTGTCAATAAAGCAGGATCTATATCTTCCGCCACCTCTGTAATGCCTGTTTTTCTTAATACACTGGCAGCACGAGCATAGGTATACTGCACATACGGACCAGTCTCCCCATCAAAGCTGTGAATCTTTTCCCAACTGAACGTAACATCTTTAATTCTCTGGTTATATAGATCATTAAATATAATTGCACCGATTCCTACCATCTTTGCCACTTCTTCTTTATCCTTTAAATCAGGATTTTTATCTTCAATGACTTCCTTGATCTTAGATACAGATTCCTTCAAAATATCTTCCGCATATATAATATTTCCGCTACGTGTAGAAAGCTTTCCTCCTTCCAGACTGACCAGACCATAAGGCACATGGATCAAATCTTCCTTCGCCCAATCATAGCCCATAAGCTCCACAACCTTAAATACCTGCGCAAAATGAAGCTTCTGCTCCATACCGGTGACATAGATACAGCGGTCGAAATCATAAGTGTTCTTGCGGTAAAAGATAGCTGCCAAATCCCTTGTCGCATAAATAGAACTTCCGTCTTTTTTCATGATCAGACAAGGAGGCATATCATACTCCTCAAGATCAACAATAAAAGCACCTTCGCTTTCCTTGAGCATTCCCTTTTCTTTTAACTGTTCCACAACTGCTGCCGTCTTATCCCTGTAAAAGCTTTCTCCTGCATAGGAATCAAAATCCACATCTAAAAGCTCATAGATTCTCTTATACTCGATCAGACTAATATCTTTAAACCACTCCCAGATAGAGAGTGCCTCCTGATCGCCCTGTTCCATTTTTACAAACCAAGCCCTTGCCTCATCATTTAAGGTATCATCTTTTTCTGCCTCTTCGTGGAATTTCACATAGATCTTCATTAACTCAGAGATACCATTTTTCTCTACGGCCTCTTTGCTTCCCCACTTCTTATAAGCGACGATCAATTTACCGAACTGGGTCCCCCAGTCACCGAGATGATTGATCCTCTCTACCTTGTAACCAAGCTTTCTAAAAATACGGTAAATTGAGTTACCGATCAGGGTTGTTCTCAGATGGCCGACATGGAAATTTTTTGCCACATTCGGTGATGAATAATCAATACAAATCGTTTTTCCACAACCCATGTCAGAACTTCCATAGTTATCCACAGAAACCTGTCCTAACATCTGATTTACGAACATTTCTCTATCAATAAAAAAATTCACATACGGACCCATTGCCGCTACCTTTGAGACAAACTCTGATTCATGAATCTTTCCTGCTACTTCCTCTGCGATCAGATTTGGTGCCTTGCGGAATACTTTAGCCAGCTGAAAACAAGGAAATGCAAAATCACCCATATCCTCCTGAGGCGGTATCTCCAGTATCCTGCCCACGGTTTCCTTATCTAATTCATCAATAGATTCAGTTATTAAGTCAATAATCTTCTCTTTCATTTTCTTCCTCACTTATGATTCAACGATAGCCTGCAATACCACTGAGTTTTCCTGCCATCTGGTAATTGCAAATTCTCTTGTTAACATATCTTCCAAAATATTTCTATTCTTTTTAAATTTTTGAATGGATGCCTGTTTTTTAGGTTTTAATACAAACTGTAACATAATCCTATCCTGTTCTATAAATAAATCAATATTCAGGGAACGGATTCCCACTCTCCTGATAGCAAACTTGATCATTTGATGAAAACCTGTCAAAAAAGAAAAAGTCAGAAGCACCGGACACTCACGTTCTATCTTCTCGCACGTCACGGTGATATCTGGATGTATCTCCCTGATATGGTCCGCCAGCTCATAAAATGCCGGAACAAACAGTATCTCCTCCTGCCCCTTATCCAATTCCTCCAGGCCGGAAACTACAAAGTAATTTTCCTCCAACCCCTTTAAATAGGACTTAAGGCGGTCACACTTCCTTTGTATTTTTCTTTCTTTTCTGGATATTATATCTATTTCATGTTCTACCTCTCCGGTATCCGGCTCTTTAACCTCTTCCATCCTGTTTTCATCCAGGGATAGAGGGGAAAATACAGAACGGATCTGTCGCTTTTCCTTCTCCAGCTGAACACAGCGGATCATCCGCTCCTTTTCCTCTTCCAATTTATATCTTTGCTCGATCAGCTCTTCCTTATCCGCCACACATTCCATATACTCCTCAGACAAATATGCTGCTAAATCTGACATCAACTGATCTTTATCGATCTTTTTTTCATCCAAATGTCTCACCACCTCACTTCTATGATAAACGAAATCTTAAGGAATGCAAAGTATTATTGTATCAAATCAGGGTTTGTCATATAATAATAGTAATAAATTAGAAAGGAGACTCTCTATGCGTTTCTATAAAAAGCTTCGGAATCTGGCCACGATTACAACTACCGCAACATTCAGTGTTTGTCTCATAAATAAACTTGTCTTTTCTCTCTCCTCTATGAAAGACGCCCTGTTTTCTAAATACGGTAATACCTATACCTGGAGGTTCGGCAATATTTATTATACAAAACATGGAACCGGTTCTCCGATTCTTCTGATTCATGACCTGAACAACTGCAATTCAGAACTTGAATTCTATAAATTAAAAGAAGAACTGTCCAAGTCCCACACCGTCTATACCATGGATCTCTTAGGATGCGGGCGTTCGGACAAGCCGCGGATCACTTATACCAGTTATCTTTACGTCCAGCTCATCAATGACTTTATCAAAAATATCATCGGCACAAAAACCGATATCATAGCCAGCGGCAAATCTTCTTCCCTGATCTTTCTTGCCTGCTACACAGAGCCGAGGAACTTCAGCCGCCTCATGCTGATTAACCCGGAGAATATGACCAGAGCAGGACGTTATCCGGGAAAACGCAAGAAGATGTTAAAGTACTTTATAGAACTTCCTATCATCGGAACACTCACCTACAACATCCTCCACAGCAGACCTATGATCGAGAAAAAACTGGCACGGGAGTATTTCCACAGACCTAAGGATATCAAAAAGAAATATGTGGATATCTGCCACGAAGCCTGCCATAAATGTGGATCAGATACAAAATATTTATATGCAAGTCTTATCTCAGATTATTTAAACTGCAATCTGGTCCCTTCCATCAAGAACTTAAATCACAGTATTTACTTTCTTATGGGAGACCATGCACCGGATGTGGAGAATACCATTGAACAGTACCAGGTATTAAATCCATCCATAGAATATCATTTTGTCAAAGGTACAAAACTCCTTCCCCATCTTGAGAATCCAGAGGAAGTGCTGAAAACCTGCCGTATCTTTTTTTAACTGATCGGCTCTTTGGAAGGCAGCCCTGCTTTGCGCGGATAGCGCTTTGGGGTTGCCTTTTGTTTTTTGATCTTTAGGATCGTTCTATCCATATCCGTGCCTGGAAGCACAAAGGAGACCACTTCTTCCATCTTTCCGCCCAAAAGCTTCACCGCATGTTTTCCCTGGCTTAACTCCTCTTCGATCTTGCCGGATTTATAGGGGAGAAACATTCCGGATACCTTCACATACGGAAGACAATATTCAGATAGTGTACTCAGATTTGCTACCGCCCGGGATACTACCAGATCAAATTGTTCACGGTAGTCCTTCTGCCTTGCATAATCCTCTGCCCTTCCATGGATTGCCTCGATGTTCCCAAGACCCAGAGCTTCGATCACCTCTTCTAAAAACTTAACTCTTTTATTCAGAGAATCCAAGAGCACCACTTTCAGATCTGGGAATGCAATCTTTAACGGAATACCCGGAAATCCTGCTCCTGTCCCCACATCCAGAATTCTCTGGCTGGAAAATCCACAGTCTGCCTTCACCAGGGCCAGACTATCCACAAAATGTTTTAAGATCACATCATCCCGCTCTGTAATGGCAGTCAGATTCATGACCTTATTCTTTTCATGCAGAAGCTCATAATAGGTTTCAAACTGGGCCAGCTGTCTGTCTGACAGGGTAATTCCCAGCTCTTCTGCTTTTTCTCTTAAACTTACCATATACACTCCTAAGCCTTTTGATTCAGCTGTTCCAAATAAATGAGAAGTACGGAAATGTCCGCCGGGGACACTCCTGATATCCTGGACGCCTGCCCAATGGATGCCGGGCGTATCTTGGACAGCTTCTGAACCGCTTCAATTCTCAAGTTTCCTATTTCTTCATATAGTATTCCTTCTGGAATCTTCTTTTTCTCCAAACGCTTAAACTGCTTCACCTGGGAAAGCTGGCGTTTGATATACCCTTCATATTTAATGTTGATATTCACCTGTTCCCTGACATCCTCGGGATATTCCGGTCGGTCCGGGTCGATGGGCGCCAGAATATCATAAGTAAGCTCCGGCCTTCTGATTAGTTCTGCCATAGTAGCGGAAGACTTTAATTCTGTACTTTTACATTCAGACAAAAGCTTTTGCACATCCTTTGAGGCCCCCACATTTACACGGCTGAGACGCCCAATCTCTTTTTCAATCATCTCTTCCTTCTGTAAAAGCTTCTCATACCGCTCCCTGCTGATAAGACCAACCTCATAACCAATTTTTGAAAGCCGCAGGTCTGCATTATCCTGTCTTAACAGAAGCCGGTACTCTGCTCTGGATGTCATCATCCGGTATGGCTCACTGGTTTCCTTTGTCACAAGATCATCAATCAATACTCCAATATATGCCTGGGAACGGTCAAGGATCAAAGCTTCCTTTCCCTGAAGTTTTCTGGATGCATTAATTCCAGCAATAAGCCCCTGGGCTGCCGCCTCCTCATATCCAGAACTGCCGTTAAACTGCCCTGCGGAAAACAAACCTTCAATAGCTTTAAACTCTAAAGAAGGCTTGAGCTGGGTAGCATTGATGCAGTCATATTCAATGGCATAGGCATTTCTAATGATCTTTACATTTTCAAGCCCGGTCACACTGCGGTACATATCATACTGCACATCCTCAGGCAGGGAGCTGGACATCCCTCCCACATACATCTCATTAGTGTATTCCCCTTCGGGCTCAATGAAGACCTGATGCCTGTTTTTATCGGGGAACTTCACAATCTTATCTTCGATGGATGGGCAGTAACGGGGGCCTGTACCCTCAATTGCTCCCGAGAACAACGGGGATCGCCCGATATTCTCGCGGATGACCGCATGCGTCTCCTCATTTGTATATGTGAGCCAGCAGGATATCTGGTTCCGTTTAATATCCTCCCGTGTATTTGTAAAGCTGAAAGGAACGATCTTTTCATCCCCAAACTGCTCTTCCATTTTACTGAAGTCAATGCTGTTTCTATCAATCCTCGCCGGAGTCCCTGTCTTAAAGCGCCGCATCTCGATCCCCAGGTCTAACAGGGACTGTGTCAGATAATTGGCAGCCTGCAGTCCGTTCGGACCCGTCTCGTTGCTCACATCTCCATAGATACATCTGGCCTTTAAGTAAGTACCCGTGGTGAGGATCACCGCACTGGCATAATATACAGCGCCTGAATAAGTTTTCACACCCTGTACTTTCCCTTCCTCCACAAGAATCTCTGTCACTTCCCCCTGTCTGACCGTAAGATTTTCCGTATTTCCCATAACCTGTGTCATGGACATAGAGTACATCTTTTTATCCGCCTGTGCTCTCAGGGAATGAACCGCCGGGCCCTTTGACTGATTAAGCATTTTAGACTGGATATAAGTCTTATCAATATTAATGCCCATCTCACCGCCGAGAGCGTCAATTTCTTTTACCAGATGCCCTTTGGAGCTCCCTCCGATGTTCGGATTACACGGCATGAGAGCAACGCTGTCCATACTGACCGTAAAACAGATCGTCTGGAATCCAAGCCGTGCGCAGGAAAGTGCCGCCTCACAGCCCGCATGCCCCGCTCCGACTACTACAATATCATAATGTTCTTCTAATTTTTTCATTGTCATTTACCCATACAAAATTCTGCGAATATTTCATTTACCAGATCCTCACCTACGGATTCTCCTATAATGTATCCAAGTTCCTCATAAGCGTTCATGAGATCGATAGAGAAGAAATCCTCCGGCATTTCATCATCGATGCTCGTAAGCACCAGCTCCAGGCTTTCCTTGGCATTTGAAAGTGCCTTTTTATGCCTCATATTTGTAATATAAACTTCATCATTGAAAGATACACTGCCATGGAAAAACAGTTCATTGATCTTTTCATACAGATCTTCCAAACCGTAGAGACTTTTTGCTGACATGGCAACAATATTCTGAAATCCTCTCTCAATAAATTCTTTTTCAGAAACCTCTGTATCCAAATCGGATTTATTCAAGAGTACGATCACCTGCTTGCCAGTGAGAAGTTTCATAATATCTTCATCTTCCCTTGTAAGAGGTACAGAAGTATCCACAACATAGAGCACAAGATCGGCTTTTATCACCGAATCTCTCGCTTTATCCACACCGATCTTCTCCACAATATCTTCCGTATCCCTAATTCCAGCCGTATCAATCACATTCAGCGGAATACCATTAATCTGTATAGATTCCTCCAGCGTATCCCTGGTCGTGCCGGCGATATCGGTGACGATTGCCCTCTCCTCTCCCAGTAATACATTAAGGATTGAGGATTTTCCGGCGTTTGGTTTACCCACAATGGCTGTATGGATGCCTTCCTTTAAAATACGTCCATTGTCTGAGGAGTCGATATACCTTTGTATATCATCTCTGGCATGTTCCACCTGCACTCTCAGCTGCTCAGAAAATCCATCCACAGAGTAATGCTCTGGATCATCCAGTGCGGATTCAATAAAGGCCACGCTGTGAAGAATCTCTTTTCTCAGTATGCTAATTTTTTCTGACAGTGCCCCCTTCAGCTGCTTTAAAGAAGTTTCCATAGCAAATTCATTCTTAGAGTGGATCAGATCCATCACTGCCTCGGCTTTCGTAAGATCGATCCTTCCGTTTAAAAATGCTCGTTTTGTAAACTCACCCGGTTCTGCCGGTCTTGCTCCCGCCTCAAGAACACAGGACAGAATCTTCTTCATGACTACCACACCGCCGTGGCAGTTGATCTCCGCCACGTCCTCCGCAGTATAAGAATGAGGCCCTTTCATGATGATCAGGATACATTCGTCAATATCTTTCCCGTCCTTAACGGCATGTCCATAATGTGCAGTGTAGGTAGCTGCCCTTTTTATATCTTTATTTCTCTTGGGACGGAATACTTTAGAGACAATGTCTATGGCCTCCGGTCCGCTGATTCTGATAATGCCGATCCCGCTGTTTGTGAGCGGTGTGGCAATCGCTGCAATTGTATCTGTTCCCATTTCACTGTCCTCCGCAAGGCAAAAAAGGGCTGCCGCAAAAGGCAACCCAAATTTCTTATTTCTTCAGCATGACAACCACTCTGCGGTAAGGATCTTTTCCCTGACTCTTCGTCACAATCTTTGGATCCCGCTGAAGTGCAGAATGGATGATCCGGCGTTCATTTGGATTCATAGGCTCCAGATGAACCGGTTTTTTTGTTTTCTTAACCTTGTTTGCAATACTGAGTGCAAGCTTTTCCAATGTTTCCTGCCTGCGCTCCCTATAATTCTCTGTATCAAGCTTAACCTTAATGAAAGATTCACTCTCTTTGTTCACAAACAGACTGGTTAGATATTGAAGTGCATCCAGAGTCTGGCCATGCTTTCCGATCAAAGCACCCATCTTCTCCCCTGTCACATTAATATTAAGTATATTTCCGGTAGTATTATAATAAAGGTTTAGCTTTGGAATAAGGCCCATTGCCTTTAATACTTCGTCCAAATAGGATTCTGTATCTTCAATGATCTTGTCAATGTTTTCTGGACGTTTATATTCTTTTTCTTTCGGTTTTTCATAAGAATCCTCAGCCTTTTCCTGAGACTGTTCCGGTTTCTTAATGGAATCTTCCGGAGCCTTTGCAAGCTTTTCTTCCTTTACAGGCTCAGCAGATATGTCCTCTGCTTCCCTTAATTCAATGATCACCGGTTTCTTGAACAATCCTAAAAAGCCGTTGCTTCCTTTGTCAATCACTGCATACTGAATTTCTGTGCTTGGAATTCCCAGCTCCATCGCCGCATTCATAACCGCATCAGATTCTGTTCTGCCAGTAAAACGTTTTACTGCCATCCTATTTTCCTCCTTTATCCATCCGGTTCTTTACAATGTTCGCCTTAGATGCAATTCCTCCCTCAGATTTCGTATTATACTCTACATTCTTGGTGACTTTCTTCTTCGCAATATCGCTGATCGTAGTATCCTGGGATGATTGGGACGGAGCACCGCTTCCATTTGCGGCTCCCATCATTTTTTCATACATAGAAGGGCCTTTTTTCTTGGCTTTCTTCTTTGCTGCTTTTTCTCTGCTCTTCTCAATGATCTTCTGCATATTTGTATGATTATAATAATTATTGATCAAAATCTGCTGGATCCACTGGAATACCGCACTGGCTGTCCAGTAAATACCGATGCCGACTGGAAGTGTGATACACATGAATAAAGACATCAGCGGCATCATCAGCATCATATTCTTTGACATACCAGCTGCCGGGTTGTCCGAATCCATATCGGCCATAGATGTACGTGCGCTTAAATACTGGAACAAAGCTGATAAAATCGGGATGATCAGATAAATACTGAGCTTAAATCCCGGTGTATTCTGAATATTGATGCCAAGTACAAACTCATATGCGCTTTTTGAGATATTCGGAATGTATGCTTCCAGATTCCTTACTACATAGTATAAAGCCATGATAATCGGAAACTGGATTAAGGTAGTTGCACAACCGCCTGTAGGGCTTGTCCCATACTTATCATAAATCTTCTGCATCTCTTCCTGCTGTTTCATCATAGATGCCTGATCTCTCTTACCGCGGTACTTCTTCTGAATCTTATTCAACTCAGGCTGTGCCACCTGGTTGATCTTCATACTTCTCTGCTGCTTCATTGTCAGCGGAAAAATAAATAATTTAGAAATCAGTGTAAACAAAATAATACATAATCCAAGATTCTCAATTCCAACGGCTGCCAGACCGTTATAAATCCATTTCATGATCTCGCCGAAAAACCAGACGATCGGAGCTAAGATTCCTCCGCTGCTTCCTGCCTGTGCAGCCTGTGCCAAAAACATCATTTCTTTTTACCTTTCACCTTTCTCACTTCCGGAACAGGATCATATCCTCCCTTTGCAAAAGGGTTACATCTCAAGATTCGAAACACGGCCAGAAGACTCCCCTTCCATGCACCATGCTTTTCCAGTGCTTCAATTGCATACTCCGAACAGGTCGGTGTATAAATGCAAGTTCCTTTACCTTTTAATTTAGACAAGTGCGCTCTATAAAACCGTATCAAATATATCAAAATCTTTTTCAATGTTTTTCATCTCTTCTTAAGCGATGAAGACCCATCAGATGAAGCAAAGCGCTCTCTACCTTATGAAAACCTTCATCCTTGACAGCATTCCTTGCAATGACTGCAATATCAAATCCTTGCTTCAGCTCCGATTGATGGAGCCGGTAGCTCTCCCTCAGAAGTCTGGTCACCCGGTGTCTTACCACGCTGTTTCCCACCTTCTTGCTGACGGAGATTCCAAAACGATTATAACCTAGCTGATTTTCCATGCAGTACAAAACGAAATACTTGTTTGCCTTTGACTTGCCGGTTCTATATACCTGCTGAAACTCCTTCGTTTTCCTTAATGAATGATAATGCTTCATATGTTTTCCTTCCCTATTCAATTTAGAGAAAAGAAAAGGTCACATCACTGCGACCTATGCTGACAATCTATTTCTTCCTTTTGCTCTTCTGCTTTTAATAACTTTTCTTCCGTTAGCAGTGCTCATTCTCTTTCTGAAACCATGAACTTTAGATCTCTGTCTTTTCTTTGGCTGAAATGTCATTTTCATGTCTAGAAACACCTCCTTAATCAAATAATAGTAATATTATATATGAAACCATATATTTTCTAAAAAACATCACTTCCATTATATGCAAAGACCATACGATAAGTCAAGTGTATTCTAGGTTTTTTTGTTATAAAATTTATCCATCCATAGATGTTGTAGGACTCTAAAAAGTTATGCACAATTTGTGGATAACCTGTGGACAACTATGTGAAATATTTGTTAATCCTATGTTTATATGTGTCGAAACCCCTGATATTTCCTAGTGTTGATTTTGTGAATAAAATTATCCACAGTTTTCCACGGACCACGTACATTGTATTACTATTGTACTTATAATATGAAAGAAAGATTGAAAAAAAAAACCTTTTGTTATACACTAGTAATAGTGTATTTTTTTAAACTTATTTAGAAAGAGGTCCGAAAAAATCAATGAAGAAAGAAATCGAAGCGATCTGGGACGATGTTCTGTTAAAACTCGAGCAGGAACATGATATTTCGAGTGCCGCTATCAACGCCTGGATAAAACCGCTCAACATCAAAGAAGTGAAAGACGATCAGATTGTTTTGTCATTGAACAGTAATTTCGATGCCAGAGGCATACATTTTATTGAAAGTAAGATGTATGACTTTTATATTTCTCTGGCCATTCAGGATATAACAGGTAAAAAATACGAGATATCTTTTGTTCTGGAAGAAGCTGAAAAGAAAAAATCTCCGGCCTCCCGGACAGATACCCAGCTTCAGGACTCCAATAACCTAAATCCTCGATATACATTTGACAGCTTCGTCGTTGGAACCAATAACCAGATGGCCCATGCTGCCTGCATTGCTGTGGCGGAAGCTCCGGCGGAAGCATACAACCCACTGTTTTTGTATGGAGGCGCCGGACTCGGCAAGACTCACTTGATGCACTCCATCGCCCATTATATCATGGAAAATAACAGTAAACTCAAGGTTCTTTACGTGACCAGTGAGGATTTTACCAACGAAGTCATCAACGCCATCCATCACAACAAACAGGAGGAGCTCCGGAACAAGTACCGGACCATCGACGTTCTCCTGATCGATGATATTCAGTTTATAATAGGTAAGGACAGCACCCAGCAGGAGTTTTTCCACACATTTAATGCCCTTTATAATTCAAAAAGCCAGATTATCATATCCTCCGATAAGCCTCCGAAAGAGATCGAGACATTGGAGGAACGTTTGCGTACCCGTTTTGGCTGCGGACTGACCGCTGATATTCAGCCTCCTGATTATGAGACTAGAATCGCAATTTTGAGAAAACGCGCTGAACTGGATCACATCTATATAGATGACGCCATATTTGACTACATAGCATCCAACATTAAATCCAATATTCGAGAACTTGAAGGGGCACTAAACAAGATCCGGGTATACTCCAAGCTTGAAAAACGGCCGATTGACCTTGATCTGGCTAAAATTGCCCTAAAAGACCTTGTAGACAATGATACTGTTGTCAAAATTACACCAGATCTGATCATAACCACGGTAGCTGAGCATTTTAATATCCAGCCTGCCGATATTTTATCGAAAAAGAGAAGCCATGATATCGCGTATCCGCGACAGATCTGCATGTACCTTTGCAAGAAGCTGACCGATACTTCTTTTGTTAAGATCGGAGAATTCCTTGGCAAGAGGGATCATTCAACGGTCATCCATGGTTCAGAGAAGATAGAGAAGGATTTACAAAAAGACAACACTCTATCCACGACTCTTGACATAATCATTAAAAAAATGAACCCTTCTTAAGGCTTGTTCACATACTTCTGTGGATAACCTGTGCCTTAACTGTTGATAATTTAAACCTTAATTTTCGGCTTGTTGATAACCTCAAAGTTATGAATGCTTTATCCGTGGCTTCTTAACATGTTATGAACCTTAATTCAGCCTTAAATTAAGCCATTTTTTAGGGTTATTCACAAATCCACAGCCCCTACGGCTAATACTGCGGATTTTAAACATATATTTAAGTATTTTTGAACCTGAAAGGAGTTATACACAATATGAAAATCGTTTGTAATAGAACCGACCTTGTTTCCGGTGTCAGCATTGTATCCAAAGCTGTTTCAAACAAAACAACACTGCCCATTCTTGAATGTATCCTTATTGAGGCAAGCGCAGGTACCATCACATTAACTGCCAACGATATGGAATTAGGCATTGAAACCAATATTGAAGGTAATATTTTAGAACAGGGGAAAATAGCACTGGATGCCAAACTGTTTTTTGAGATTGTCAGAAAACTACCTGATAATGATGTGACCATTGAGACAGATTCTGATTACAAGGCAACCATCACTTGTGAAAAGGCATGTTTCCATATTGTTGGACAAGAAGGGTCTGAATTCCCATATCTTCCTGAGATTGAAAAGGAAAAAAGTATCACATTGTCGCAGTTTACACTAAAGGAAGTAATCAGACAGACAATATTTTCCATATCCGACAATGAAAACAATAAACTAATGACAGGTGAACTTTTTGAGGTTGAAGACAACAAACTAAATGTTGTGTCCCTTGACGGCCATAGAATTTCTATCAGGAATATAGAACTAAAAGAGAGTTTTGACTCCTTTAAAGTTGTCGTTCCAGGAAAGACATTACAGGAAATTACAAAAATTATTTCCGGCGATGCAGAAAAAGATGTTATAATTTATGTGACTAATAAGCATATCTTATTTGAATTTGATCAAACAAGAGTTGTTTCAAGACTTTTAGAAGGGGAATACTATAAGATAAGCCAGATGCTGTCCAGCGATTACGAGACAAAGATCACCATCAATAAAAAAGAATTTTTGGACTGTATTGACCGTGCCAGCCTGTTGATCAGGGAATCAGATAAAAAACCGATCGTCATCAACATCACAGACAATTCCCTGGAATTAAATATTTCATCTTTCTTTGGTTCCATGGAGGAAAATATTTTGATCCAGAAAGAGGGAAGGGATATTCTGATTGGATTCAACCCGAAATTTTTGATGGATGTGCTTCGTGTCATCGATGATGAGGAGATCAACATCTATCTTGTCAATCCGAAAGCACCTTGTTTTATCAAAGACAGTTCTGAATCCTATATTTATTTAATACTTCCTGTAAATTTCAACCACTAGAAAGGAAATTTTAATGGAGCAGATCAAATTAAGCGAAGATTACATCAAACTCGGCCAGGCACTAAAGGCTGCGGGGCTTGTGGGTTCTGGCGTGGAAGCCAAAATCGTCATTCAGGACGGACTTGTCTGTGTCAATGGAGAAGTTGATACAAGACGTGGGAAAAAGTTGTACGGCGGAGAAGTCATTGAATATGACGGACAGTCCGTAAAAATTGTGAAATAGTTGGGTGCCTTATGTATATTCAGTCTTTAGAGCTAAAAAATTATCGGAATTATGACCGTCTGATCATTGAGTTTTCAAAAGGGACCAATATCTTATACGGGGATAATGCACAGGGAAAGACGAATATCCTGGAGGCAGTATATCTTGGAGCTACGACCAAATCGCATAGAGGAAGCAAAGACCGTGAGATCATCCGTTTCGGAGAAAATGAGTCCCATATACGGATTCATCTTGTGAAGCAGGATATAGGGCATCAGATTGACATGCATTTAAAAAAGAGCAAGACAAAGGGAGCGGCTATTGACCAGATCCCGATCAAGAGATCCAGTGATCTCTTAGGTTTTGTTCCTGTCATATTTTTTTCGCCGGAGGATCTTAGTATCATCAAGAATGGTCCCTCTGAGCGGAGGAAGTTTTTAGATATTGAGCTTTCGCAGCTGGAGAAAATGTATCTTCACCAGCTCTCCAGCTATAACAAAGTTATGACACAGAGGAATAATCTGCTCAGGCAGCTGGCTTTTCAGAGAGATCTTTTGGATACATTAGACAGTTGGGATCTGCAGCTGGTTCGATATGGATCTGAGGTGATCCGGTACCGTCAGAAATTTATAGATGATCTCAACAGGATCATCCGGGAGATCCACAAAAACCTTACCGGAAAAAAGGAAAAGATTGATTTAAAATATGATTATAGTGTGAACTATGATGAGTTTCTGACTGTTTTGCAAAAAAAGAGGGAGATTGACCTTAAGTATGCTTCTACAGGAGCAGGCCCCCACCGAGATGATATTGAATTTCTTGTGAACGGGATTGATATCCGCAGGTTTGGTTCTCAGGGCCAGCAGCGGACTGCCGCCTTATCATTGAAACTTGCTCAGATTGAGCTTGTAAAAAGACAGACCGGGGAGACACCGATCCTGCTTTTGGACGATGTGCTGTCAGAACTGGACAGCAGCCGGAAGAATTATCTTTTGGACAGTATTAAGGACATTCAGACACTGATTACATGTACGGGTCTGGAAGAATTTATAAACAGTCATTTACAAATTGACAAAATGTTTCAGGTCAAATCAGGTAAAATTGTCAGAGAAAATTAGGAGGAACGTATGGGCACTGAGAAAAAAGGAGAATATGGTGCGGATCAGATTCAGATCTTGGAGGGATTGGAAGCTGTACGGAAAAGGCCGGGAATGTACATTGGAAGTACATCCGCCAAAGGGCTTCACCATTTGGTATATGAAATTGTGGACAATGCGGTCGATGAATCACTGGCAGGATACTGTGATACGATTTATGTGACACTGAACAAGGATAATTCCGTCACAGTCCGTGACAACGGAAGGGGGATCCCAGTAGGCATCAACAAGAAAAAGGGTGTCTCCAGTGTGGAAGTCGTATTTACAATTCTTCATGCAGGAGGAAAGTTCGGCGGCGGAGGATACAAAGTGTCCGGTGGGCTGCACGGTGTAGGATCATCCGTAGTGAATGCCCTTTCCAACTGGCTGGAAGTCAACGTCCACACAGACGGAAAAATATATAACCAGCGGTACGAGAAGGGAAAAGTCTGCTATCCGCTGAAGGTTGTGGGAGAAACTGAGCAAAACGGTACCGTGGTCAGTTTCCTTCCTGACGATACAATCTTTGAGGAAACAGAATTTGACTATAAAACACTGAGGCAGCGTCTCCGTGAAACAGCATTTCTGACCAAAAATCTGAGGATCATTCTGACGGACGAACGTCAGGAAGAGACAGTACAGGAAGTTTTTCACTACGAGGGCGGGATCAAAGAGTTCGTCACTTACCTGAACAAAGGAAAAGAACCGCTGTATGATCAGGTGATCTACTGCGAAGGAGAAAAAGACGGGGTTTATGTAGAAGTTGCCATGCAGCATAATGATTCCTATAACGAGAATTCTCTAAGCTTTGTAAATAATATTATAACGCCCGAGGGAGGAACTCATCTGTCCGGGTTTAAAAATGCACTTACTTCTACTTTCAATGACTATGCACGAAAAAATAAGCTGCTGAAGGAGAACGAGAGTAATCTCTCTGGGGAAGACATCAGAGAGGGGCTTACCTCTGTTATCAGCATCAAACTCGGAGAGCCCCAGTTTGAGGGACAGACAAAGCAGAAGCTTGGAAATAGTGAAGCAAGAGGGGCTGTAAACAGCATTGTCAATGAACAGCTTACCTATTTTCTGGAACAAAACCCTTCTATTGCGAAGGTCATCTGTGAAAAAGCAGTTCTGGCCCAGAGAGCCAGGGATGCTGCGAGAAAAGCCAGGGATTTGACCAGAAGAAAAACGGCCCTGGACGGATTCAGCCTGCCTGGGAAACTGGCGGACTGTTCTGACAAGAACCCGGAAAATTGCGAAATATATATTGTCGAGGGAGATTCCGCTGGAGGGTCTGCAAAGACAGCCAGATCCCGCGCGACTCAGGCAATTCTGCCACTGAGGGGTAAAATCCTGAACGTGGAGAAATCCAGATTGGATAAAATCCTCATGAATAAAGAGATTCAGGCAATGATCACAGCGTTCGGGACGGGGATTCATGATGATTTTGACATTGAGAAACTTAGATACCATAAGATCATCATTATGACCGATGCCGATGTGGACGGCGCCCACATTGCCACGCTGCTCCTTACATTTTTCTATCGCTTTATGCCGGACTTGATCAAAGAAGGGTATGTGTATATGGCGCAGCCCCCACTTTACCGGGTGGAACGGAATAAAAAGTTCTGGTATGCTTATAGTGACCAGGAATTAAATAATATTGTCAATGAAATTGGCAGGGACAACAATAATAAGATCCAGCGCTATAAAGGTCTGGGTGAGATGGATGCTGAACAGCTCTGGGATACCACCATGGATCCTGATAAGAGAGTGTTGCTTAGAGTGACCATCGATGAGGATTCCGCTTCAGAGATAGATCTAACCTTCACCACACTGATGGGTGACCAGGTAGAACCAAGGCGGGAGTTTATTGAAGCCAATGCAAAATATGTCCATAACCTGGACGTATAGGAAGGAATATAATATATGGACGAAAATACAATCTTTGATAAAGTTCATGACGTTGATCTGAAGCAGACAATGGAGAATTCCTACATCGATTATGCCATGAGCGTTATCGCAGCGAGGGCCCTTCCGGATGTAAGGGACGGGCTGAAGCCAGTTCAGAGAAGAATCCTTTATGCAATGATCGAGCTGAACAATGGACCGGACAAACCGCACCGTAAATGCGCACGTATCGTCGGGGATGCCATGGGTAAATATCATCCACATGGAGACAGCTCTATTTATGGAGCTTTGGTAAATATGGCTCAGGAATGGTCCACCCGTTATCCTCTGGTAGACGGACACGGAAACTTTGGTTCTGTGGACGGTGACGGTGCTGCGGCCATGCGTTATACAGAGGCAAGGCTCAGCAAGATCTCTATGGAACTGCTGGCGGACATCGGAAAAGATACGGTCAACTTTATCCCGAACTTTGATGAGACGGAAAAAGAACCACAGGTTCTGCCATCAAGATTTCCGAATCTGCTCGTAAACGGAACCCAGGGTATCGCAGTTGGTATGGCTACCAATATACCTCCCCATAACTTGAGGGAAGTTATCAATGCAGTGGTGAAGATCATTGACGATCAGGTGGAGAATGACCATGTGACAGATATGGAAGAACTGCTGGAGATCGTAAAGGGACCGGACTTTCCGACAGGAGCCACGATTTTAGGAAAAGCAGGCATCAGCCAGGCGTACCGCACAGGCCGTGGCAAGATTAAAGTGCGCGCCGTGACGGATATTGAACCGATGGCAAACGGAAAGCAGAGAATCGTTGTGACGGAGCTTCCGTATATGGTCAATAAGGCAAGGCTGATCCAGAAGATAGCAGAGCTTGTGAAAGAGAAAAAAGTAGACGGAATTACAGAGATCAGGGATGAATCTGACAGAACCGGTATGAGGATCTGTATTGAACTCAGAAGGGATGCCAATGCAAATGTTGTCTTAAACCGTCTGTTTAAACATACCCAGCTTCAGGATACATTCGGAGTCATTATGCTGGCTTTAGTTGACAACGAACCAAAGATACTGAATCTGTTTGAAATGCTCAATTATTATCTGGAGCACCAGAAGGATGTTGTGACCAGAAGGACCAAATATGAGTTGAACAAAGCCGAAGAACGGGCTCATATCCTGGAAGGTCTGCTCATCGCACAGGATAATATCGATGAGGTCATCAAGATCATCAGGGCGGCGGCCAATATTTCTGAGGCCAAAGTGCAGTTGATGGAACGATTTGCCCTGACCGATCCGCAGGCTCAGGCTATCGTAGATATGAGGCTGCGTGCTCTGAATGGTTTGGAGCGTGCCAAGCTTGAAAAAGAATACAATGAGCTGATGGAAAGGATCACAGAATTGAAAGCGATCCTTGCGGATGAGAGAATTCTTCTTGGTGTTATCAAAGATGAATTGATCCTGATCCGTGATAAATATGGCGATGAGAGAAGAACCTCCATTGGTTTTGATGTCAATGATATTTCTATGGAGGATCTGATCCCGAAAGAAAATACCATCATCACCATGACCAAGCTGGGATACATCAAGAGGATGACCGTGGATACTTTTAAGAGCCAGAACAGAGGCGGAAAAGGGATCAAAGGAATGCAGACCATCGATGAAGATTACATTGAGGAGCTGTTTATGACTACGTCCCACCACTACATCATGTTCTTTACGAATATGGGAAGAGTATACCGGCTTAAGGCTTATGAGATACCGGAGAGCAGCCGGACGGCAAGGGGAACAGCCATCGTGAATCTGATTCAGCTGCAGCCGGAGGAAAAGATCACGGCAGTGATCCCCATCAATGAATACAAAGAAGACCATTATCTATTTATGGCTACGAAGAGCGGAGTGGTTAAGAAATCTCCGATCATGGAATACGCCAACATAAGAAAGACAGGGCTTCTGGCCATTACCTTAAAAGAAAACGATGAACTGATCGAAGTGAAGTTTACGGATAATGACCAGGATGTGTTCCTTGTGACCAAAAACGGACAGTGTATCAGATTCCATGAGACCGATGCAAGATCCATCGGACGTACTGCTATGGGTGTGCGCGGTATCAATCTGGACGGAGATGATGAAGTCATCGGCATGCAGCTGAGCTCCCAGGGAGAAGCACTGCTGTTTGTGTCAGAAAAGGGTATGGGTAAACGTACGATGATGACGGAGTTTACGCCTCAGCACAGAGGAGGAAAAGGTATCCGCTGTTACAAGATCACAGACAAGACAGGAGATGTGGTCGGAGTCAAGGCTGTGGATGAAGAAAATGAAGTTCTGATGATCACCACGGAAGGTGTTGTGATCCGTATGGGAGTGGAGGGTATCTCCATGCTTGGACGAAATACCTCCGGTGTAAAGCTTATGAATTTAGATGACAATGTGATTGTTGCAAGTATGGCAAAAGTCCGGGATGAGGAAGTAGAAGAAGAAACAGAAGATCCGGAAGAAGAGTAAATAAAAACCGACGGTCAGAGCATGGCTTATTTCGCCTGTGCTCTGACTTCGTGTTTCACAGCAGAATAACGGATGAAAATGATTTTGGAGGAAACTATGAGAACGGTTCATACAGATGAAATTATCCAAAACATCAAGGAGATGTGCATTGAGGCAAACCTTTCTCTGTCCGATGATATGAAATGCCGGCTGGAGCATGCAGCCGGGACAGAGAAGACTCCTCTTGGAAAACAAATTCTTTGCCAGCTCAGAGAAAATATGAAGATCGCCGGAGAAGAGCAGATCCCTATCTGCCAGGATACCGGGATGGCAGTGGTGTTTTTGAATATCGGGCAGGATCTTCACATTGAGGGAATGGATCTCCACGATGCAGTCAATGAGGGTGTCCGCCAGGGATACGAAGAGGGATATTTAAGAAAATCAGTTGTAAAAGATCCTTTGATCAGGGAAAATACAAAAGATAATACACCGGCGATTGTGCATATCGATATCGTTTCCGGGGATAAACTTGAAATATTGGTGGCCCCTAAGGGATTTGGAAGCGAAAACATGAGCCGGGTCTTTATGCTGAAGCCGGCAGACGGCGCAGAAGGGGTAAAAAACTCTGTTCTGGAAGCAGTGAGGGATGCGGGACCAAATGCATGTCCTCCTATGGTCGTGGGAGTGGGTCTGGGAGGAAGCTTTGAGAAGGCAGCGTATCTGGCCAAGAAAGCTTTGACGAGAAATCTGGACCAGAGGTCAGAAAAAGAGCATATCCGGATATTGGAGGAGGAGCTGCTGGAGGAGATCAACCAGCTGGGCATCGGGCCTGGAGGTCTTGGAGGCAGCACCACTGCCCTGGGTGTCAATATTGAGACCTATCCAACCCACATTGCAGGCATGCCACTGGCCGTCAATATCTGCTGTCACGTCAACCGCCATGTGCACCGGGTTTTATAAGGAGAGATGGAAAGATGGATAAGTATGTAACAGTTCCGGCTTCTGCCGGAGAACTGAAGGAACTGCGGGCAGGTGATTATGTTTATCTGACTGGGACGATCTATACAGCAAGAGATGCTGCACATAAGAGGATGTACGAGACTGTCTCAGAGGGCAGAGAACTTCCGGTGGATCTGAAAGATCAGTTCGTTTATTATCTGGGCCCCACACCGGCAAGGGAAGGCCAGGTGATCGGTTCGGCCGGACCTACTACAAGCAGCAGAATGGATAAGTATACTCCTTTGATGCTCTCGCTGGGTTTAAAAGGTATGATCGGAAAAGGAAAGAGATCCCAGGCTGTGATCGATTCGATGAAGGAAAACGGAGCTGTCTATTTTGCGGCTGTGGGAGGAGCAGGAGCACTGCTCTCAAAATGTATCAAAGAGGCTCAGGTGGTAGCTTATAAAGACCTTGGCACTGAAGCCGTCAGGAAGCTTAGAGTGGAGAATCTGCCGGTTATTGTAGTTATTGATAGTCTCGGTAATAATTTGTATGAGACGGCAGTGACAGACTATAAAGTAAATTATCTGGAATAATTTTTCATTAAATGGCAAGAATATACCAGAAGTTCATAAAAACTTAAAGAATTTGAAAAGAAATCTTTATAGCATTTTTGGTAGAATTATGTAGAATGATAAAGATAGATTTTCTGATATCTAAATCTTTTAGAGATAAAAAGGAGACGATAGAATGTTAAGGTATATTTTTGAACCTGAATTTAAGAAATATGGTCATGTCATAGAGAATACAGATTTTACTGAGTTGTTTCAATATATGGACAATGTACCTCCGGTAAAGTATTTTGAAGAGCAGCTGACAGTAAAGGAAATGGAAGAGCTTCCTATATGCCATAAGATCCAGTGTGAACTTTTCCATGAACTCCCGATACAGATCGGATATTTAAACGGGCATAACCACAGAATCCACGGAGTGGAATACCACCGATCAAAGGTCATACATATTGCTGTAACAGATTGTGTTATGTATTTTGGACTCAGCGAGGACATTGGGCCTAACAGTGAATATCACACATCCAAGATGGAGGCATTTTTTGTGCCGAAGGGAACAGCTGTGGAATTAAACTGTGGTGTCCTACACTGTACCCCCTGCAACATTAATGGTTACGGATTTAAGATGATCTGCATTGCACCGAAACATACAAGTGAACCGTTCAGGAATAAAGTGCAGACTGAAAAGGATAAGATTCTTTATGCCAGAAATAAATGGCTGATCGCTCATAAAGAATCAGAGATACCGGGGGCATTTTATGGACTGAAAGGTGAGACGGAAGCAGTTTAAAGCAAGATTTGGATAGTATTATAAAAAGGCTGATTTTTGTAATTGAACAGAAATCAGCCTTTTTATTTCATACGAAAATTGTTCTTATGAAATAAAAAAGCTCTCTAGGTATGATGCTTACGATTGAATGATTTTGAGAGTTGGAACGGACTTTTCCATTTTGTTCTCATTCCCTATGTGGATAATCTTTAGAAAAATAGAAATGTCTGTGTATATCTAAATTTATTCATTTAGATATACTGTTTTATGGTCCTTATATCAGATCAGTGGTAAAATAAGAAGTGATACCACTGTTGTTTTGATCTATGTTATGGAGGGAATGTTATGGACAATATACCAAAAGTCAAGCTGGGGATTGCTGCCGTGAGCAGAGACTGTTTTCCTATGTCTCTTTCAGAGAACAGAAGAAAGCTTGCAGCTAAAGCTTATCGTGAGCAATATGGGGAGATCTACGAATGTAATACGTGCATTGAGAATGAAGTACATATGAGAAAGGCCTTGGAGGAACTTGAGGAAGCAGGATGCAATGCTCTGGTTGTCTATCTGGGCAACTTTGGTCCTGAGACGGCGGAGACTCTGCTTGCAAAGGAATTCAACGGTCCTGTGATGTTTGCGGCGGCAGCAGAGGAGACTATGGAGAAGCTTACAGATGACCGGGGAGACGCTTACTGCGGAATGCTCAACGCAAGTTATAATTTAAAGCTTAGAAACGTACAGGTTTACATTCCGGAATATCCTGTTGGCACTGCAGGGGAAGTGGCGGACATGATCCACGAGTTTGTGCCGGTTGCCAGAGCCGTGATAGGTTTGCGGAATCTTAAAATTATTTCTTTCGGTCCGAGACCCCAGGATTTTCTCGCCTGCAACGCACCGATCAAACAACTGTATAACTTAGGTGTAGAAATAGAAGAAAACTCTGAATTGGATTTATTTGAGTCCTTTAAGGCCCATGAAGATGATGAAAGAATTCCCGATGTTGTAAAAGATATGGAGAGAGAACTCTCCGGAGGCAATAATAAGCCTCAAATTCTTCCGAAACTGGCTCAGTATGAGCTTACTCTGCTAGATTGGGTTAAGAAGCATAAAGGTTCCAGGGATTACGTTGCCATAGCAGGGAAGTGCTGGCCTGCATTTCAGACGCAGTTTGGTTTTGTGCCGTGTTATGTAAACAGCCGCCTTACTGCGAGAGGGATTCCGGTTTCTTGTGAGGTAGATATCTATGGCGCTCTAAGTGAGTATATCGGTACGGCAGTCAGTGGAGATACTGTGACACTTCTGGATATAAATAATACAGTTCCGGATGATATGTATGTATCTGAAATCGAAAACAAATATAACTACAGCCACAGAGATGTATTTATGGGATTCCACTGCGGTAATACTGCCTCAGGAAAATTGTCTTCCTGTGAAATGAAAAACCAGCTGATCATGACAAGAACCTTGCCGGAGGAGTCAACACAGGGAACCTTGGAAGGGGATATTATACCTGGAGATATTACATTTTATCGTTTACAGAGCACAGCGGACGCAAAATTGAGGGCGTATGTTGCCCAGGGAGAGGTACTGCCGGTCAAGACCAGGTCCTTTGGAGGCATCGGAGTTTTTGCCATACCAGAAATGGGCCGGTTCTACCGCCATGTGCTCATAGAGAAAAATTTCCCTCATCATGGAGCCGTAACCTTCGGACATTTTGGTAAGGCATTGTTTGAGGTATTCAAATATGTCGGAGTGGACACAAGAGAAATTGACTTCAACCAGCCCAAAGGAATGATGTATCCGTCGGAAAACCCGTTTGTATAAAGAAAGGAGTATGTACATGTATTATATAGGTCTTGATCTGGGGACTTCTGCGCTAAAGCTTCTGCTTATGGATGAGAAAGGCGTGATTCTTAATATCGTATCAGAAGAATATCCAATCTCATTTCCAAAACCGGGGTGGTCAGAGCAGAATCCTGTGGATTGGTGGCAGGCAGTTGTGGATGGAATTACAGAATTAATAAAAGATGTGGATAAAGATAAGATTCAGGGGATCAGCTTCGGCGGACAGATGCATGGGCTGGTGATGCTGGATAAAGACGACCAGGTGATCCGACCTGCTATTTTATGGAACGACGGAAGAACCGTGGAGGAGTGCGATTATCTTAATTATGAGATCGGCAAAGAAAGATTATCCGAATATACGGCTAATATTGCTTTTGCGGGATTTACTGCTCCTAAGATTTTGTGGGTAAAAAAGCATGAGCCGGAGAACTTTCAAAAGATCTGCAAAATTATGCTTCCGAAAGATTATCTTGCATATAGACTTTCCGGGGTGTTTTGTACAGATGTATCGGATGCGTCAGGGATGCTCCTTTTTGATGTAAAGAATAAATGTTGGTCTCAGGAAATGCTTCATTTATGCGGTATCCGCCGAGAACAAGTAGCCGATGTTTATGAAAGTTTTGAGACCGTGGGAACAATAAAATCTGAAATTGCCGCAAAACTCGGACTTCCAACCTCTGTAAAAATTATTGCAGGTGCAGGAGATAATGCGGCAGCTGCCATCGGCACGGGAACAGTAGGAGACGGAAAGTGTAATATCTCCCTTGGGACTTCGGGAACCATCTTTATTTCCAGCAGACAGTTTGGGGTAGATGACCATAATGCCCTGCATTCTTTTGCCCATGCTGACGGATACTTTCATTTAATGGGTTGTATGCTGAGTGCGGCTTCCTGTAATAAATGGTGGATGGAAGATATTATAGATACAAAAGAGTATATGAAGGAACAGGAAAAAATAGAGACACTGGGGGAGAATCATGTATTTTTCCTTCCATATCTGATGGGAGAGCGTTCTCCCCACAATGATCCAAATGCCAGAGGAACCTTTCTCGGTATGTCCATGGATACCACAAGAGCAGATATGACTCTGGCGGTACTGGAAGGAGTAGCATTTGCTATGAGGGATTCCTTGGAGATTGCAAGATCGCTTGGAATTAATATAAAAAGGACAACCATATGCGGAGGCGGGGCCAAAAGTCCCCTGTGGAGAAAGATCATTGCAAATGTGCTGAATCTTGAAGTAGATATTATAGAGAGTGAAGAAGGCCCTGGTTACGGCGGAGCTATTCTTGCGGCTGTGGGATGCGGTGCATACCAATCAGTGGAAGAAGCAGCAGACAAACTTGTTAAAGTGATAAATACAATCAGTCCTGAAAAAGAACTAGCTGAAAAGTATGAAAAGAAATATCAGGTTTTCAAAACAATTTATCCTTCTTTAAAAACAATCTATCCGCTGCTTTAGAGATTTATTATAAGAAGAAACGAATTTCTGAGGTCCAGATGAGTCCCCAGAAATTCGTTTGTTTCTAAATGTACGAATGGCAGAAGATGTACAGAATTAGTGAAAAAGAGATACTAATACTACTATATATAGTGATACAGAATATTATTCCAATTTTATTTAAATTCTTTTATTAAATCTATTGACAAAGAGTTGGGAGTTTGATAATATATTCAAGCGTCACATGAAGACGCAATATCATAACATAAATCGTTTAGGCGCTTTTGGAGAAGTACTCAAGTGGCTGAAGAGGCGCCCCTGCTAAGGGTGTAGACCGTTTGCGCGGTGCGAGGGTTCAAATCCCTCCTTCTCCGTTTTTATAAATTCTTAAAAAAGAAATTATAAAAAATAAAAAAAGTTCTTGACACACGGGAATGAATATGATATTCTAATATAGCTGTCGCAAGAGAAAACGACAAAAAACGACAGTCGAACATTGACAACTAAACAATAAGACAACCTTGAAAATTCTAAGAGATTTTCAGTATCTTTTTGAAAAAGATACAACGGACGTTCTTTTATATAGAACAGTAAGAACAAGGATAAGAAAGCTAGCGCTTTTTAGATCCAAGATTGAACATGAGAGTTTGATCCTGGCTCAGGATGAACGCTGGCGGCGTGCTTAACACATGCAAGTCGAACGAAGCATTTTGGATTGAAGTTTTCGGATGGATCTCCTTAATGACTGAGTGGCGGACGGGTGAGTAACGCGTGGGGAACCTGCCCTATACAGGGGGATAACAGCTGGAAACGGCTGCTAATACCGCATAAGCGCACAGAATCGCATGATTCAGTGTGAAAAGCCCTGGCAGTATAGGATGGTCCCGCGTCTGATTAGCTAGTTGGCGGGGTAACGGCCCACCAAGGCGACGATCAGTAGCCGGCTTGAGAGAGTGGACGGCCACATTGGGACTGAGACACGGCCCAAACTCCTACGGGAGGCAGCAGTGGG